>FTIF01005300.1_pt2 | contig 30416 bp, 26 predicted proteins | sample 1658001 | NCBI WGS metagenome assembly FTIF01 (sample SAMEA3914789, study PRJEB12502) | metagenome | biome: forest; material: soil | place: Canada | collected 2011-07-03 | depth 0.3 m | reverse complement strand
TGATCTTTTCGTCGGACGCGCCCGCTGTTCTACATGCCACTTGATTGAAAAAAGCTATGCCCTCTTTACCGATCAGAAATTTCACGCGTCGACAATCCAATTGCCTGCGAATACTGCTGCCGGACTGCCAATCCTGACGCAAAAAGTACTAGAAGCGAAGAAATCGAAGCGTCCAGAAGCAGTAGATCAACTCATCACCAGCGACTCAAACATTTCGGCGTTAGGCCGATTTAACAGCACGCTTGATCCAGCAGATATTGGAAAATTCAAAACTCCATCCCTGAGAAACGTGGCAGCCACGGGACCGTATATGCACGACGGCAGCATCAGTTCCCTGGCCGAAGCCATCGAGATGGAACTGTACATCCGAGGCTCCGCCATGAACTATCCAATCGTTCTAACCGAGGGCGAGCAAAGGGATATTTTAGCATTCCTGGAATCGCTAACCAGCAGCAATGCCAACTAAGGCCGCTTGCAAAGACGCTAGAGGAGAAATCAAATGTTCCAGAAGTACTTGGAATTATTTCAATCTGCCCAAATGCGGAATTACCTGTGTCTACTGGTCAAACAGCCAGATGCCACAGTCATCACAATCAGTGATCCACGTATGCCTTTCATCCAATCGGTTTAGCGTGCAGTATCACATCTAGGGGCGAACCAGTGTCGAAAGCCGTGCGCAGGATTCAGATCCTACTTACAGCATTTGCCTTATTTGGGCTTCCGATAGCAAATGCGGGGACAGTCAATGGAGCCACAGTCACAGGGGTAATGGGAGAACAAGGTGCCTTTTTTGTCTTCGTGAATTTGCCGATATCCGGCCAACCCGCCTGCGCAACGATTCAGCGTTTTGCCACCGATCCTAATAGCAGTAGCGGCAAAGCCATTATCGCCACGATTTTATCGGCGTGGAGCGCGGGCCGTCATTTGAATATCAGTGGAAACAACTCATGTAACGTATGGGGTGATACCGAATCAATTGATTATCTTTATGCATACTGACATCGCTCGATAATTAATCCACCGCTAATACAACACGCCTCCATACCATATATTGAGATAGCCTTAGGTTTTGTTGTCTCTCATCAGATATATGATTCTTGTGATTCCGGTCATGGATACAACGTCAAATAATTGATGGACTCGACGGTGGGCGACAGGTCACATGCATTCGAGCCGACGATATCTATTTTCTTATTTACTGCCGCAGCTTCCAGGACCGTTGCAAACATAGCTTTTCCTACCGTAGTGCTTGCATCAAGAGCGAAGCGGTTATTTGCGGTTGTGCTTGTTGCACATCCTGCCGGAGCGGTTACAGCTGCGATGACATCGACCATAACGATGTGATCTGAGCCCGGTGTGATAGCGCGCACATATGTCTGCGCCGCAGTACCAGCGGAAGCAACTCCGAAAATACCAATTCCCTCAAAAAAGGTTGCTCCAGCGAAAATTGCCAAAGCTTTTGATTTATTCATGCCAAATCCCCAATGTTATTTTCATACGAGCTAGCCGAAACATATAGCTGCCTCCATCATTCACGACGACCCATCGTGTAAAAAACACCTACTCTTCCACCAAGAAGGAGTGGTGGCCGAGAACGGCATTTCCGTAAAAAGTTTACGACCACAAGGTCAAGCAGGTGTTCTGCTTCCATTGCAAAGAATGGGCTGCGGTCGTCCAGCGAAAATTATGCTCGTAGTGCGCTTCCTGGCTTTATCTACATATAGCTAGCGCATCATCTCAAGCAACCCGTTATCTCGACGGATTCGTCCAGCCCGCTCTCATAGTGTTGAGGTCGGCGATTCGACCCTGCCTCTAGCCACTATTAATAATTGGATACCCCGATTATTTTCTACCCGATAGGCCGCACGCGGAAATTCTTGCCCTTGATCTTGCCTTCACGCAGCTTCTGCAGCACGTTCTTGGCCTGGCGCTTGTCGATGGCGAAATAGGTGCGCGTGTCGAAGGTGCTGATCTTGCCCACCGCTTCCTTGGCGATGCCGGCGTCGCCGGTCAGCGCGCCAAGCAGGTCGCCGGGGCGCAGCTTGTCGCGGCGGCCGCCGTCGACGCAGAGGGTAACCATGGTCGCCGGCACCGGGCGGTCCGGGGTCAGGGCCGACATCGGCAGTTTGCCGATGCTGGCCTTCATCCCAAGGCGTTGCTCGATGGCGGTGACACGGCCACGCTCGCGCGAGGAGTACAGGTGCAGCGCCAGACCGCTGGCTCCGGCGCGGCCGGTGCGGCCGACGCGGTGCACATGCAGATCGGCTTCCAGCGGTAGCTCGTAGCTGATCACCATCGCCAGGTCCTTGATGTCCAGCCCGCGCGCCGCCACGTCGGTGGCGACCAGCACGCGGCAGCTGCCGTTGGCGAAGCGCACCAGCACCTCGTCGCGCTCGCGCTGCTCGATGTCGCCGTGCAGGCCCAGCGCCGAGAAACCGCGCTTGGCCAGCCTGGTCTCGACTTCCTGCGCATCCTTCTTGGTGTGGCAGAACACCAGCGCCGATTCCGGCCGGTGCAGGCTCAGCAGGTGCGCCAGCGCATCGATGCGGCGCTCAGCATCGACCTCGAAGAAGGTCTGCTCCACCTGGGCCGTGACCACCTCGTTGTCGATGGTGATTTCCACCGGCTTCTTCTGCAGGCGCCGGCTGAGGCCGCGCACAGCATCGGGGAAGGTAGCGGAAAAGAATAGGGTCTGCCGCGTCTTCGGCGCCTGGTCGACGATGGCGCGGCTGGCTTCCTCGAAATCCGAATCGAGCATGCGGTCGGCCTCGTCCAGCACCAGCACCCGCAGCGCATCGAGCTTCAGCGTGTTCTTTTCCAGGTGCTGCTGCACCCGCCCGGCCATGCCGACGACGATGTGCGGATCGAACTCCAGCGAAGCCAACTGCGGCCGCTTGGCAATGCCGCCGCTGAGGATGGTCAGCTTGACGTTGGGCAGGAAGCGCGCAAGGCGGCGGATCTCCTTGGCGATCTGGTCGGCCAGCTCGCGCGTCGGGCACAGCACCAGGGCCTGGGTCTTGGACAGGGTCGGGTCGATGCGCGACAGCAGGCCCAGGCCGTAAGCCGCGGTCTTGCCGCTGCCGGTGCGGGCCTGGCCGATGACGTCGAGGCCCTGCAGCATCGGCGGCAGGCTTTGTTCCTGGATCGGCGTCATCTGCCGGAACTCCAGCACATCCAGCGCCTGCAGCAGCGCGGGATTCAGGGGCAGACTCGAAAACGGCTTGGCTTCCACACACTCACCCGATGGCAAAACCGCTCCGGAACCGGAGCAAGCCGCCAATTGTGAGGCCAGACCGTGTTTTATGCTCGCCGGGCTGTCGCAGGTCGGGAGAAGGATCGTGGCGCGGGAAAAGCGCCCTCTCCCCTAGCCCCTCGCCCGCGAGCGGGAGAGGGGAACTGCATATATGGCTAGAGCAAATTTTCTCTAGCGGCCGCCAACCACCACTTTGGCTGCGCGCGGCACCCGCAGGCCGTTCATTGCCACCAGGCCGATCTCGGTGCGCCGCTGGTTGGCGCTGGCCTCGATCAGCAGCTTGGACCGCTCCAGGTGCTCGTTCCACATCACCACCGCCGCAGCGTCGGCAAAGCCGAAGCCGGCGTCGCCGGATACGCCGGAGCGGGTCAGATGGTCCTCCGCCACGATCTGCAGCGATAGTGCGCAATGACTCAGGGTAAACAGCTGGGTATCGGCCAGGTAGGTCACGGCGGCGCCGTTCTCGGTCACCGGCTTGAACAGGTTGGCGATGATCTGGTGGCCGATGCGCATCGCCGCCAGCTCACGCGCGAACAGCGCCGCCACGCCGCCGCTCTCCAGCGTGCCCAGCTCGGCGTAGACGGCGATCATGCGCGGCGCCGACAGCAGCGGCCGCAGCGTCTCGAACAAGCCCATCACGTTATTGTCGAAAATCGGCCGCCAGCCCTTGGTGCGGTGCATTTCGGCCGGCAAGTTGAGCCAGGCGCTGTGGATCGGGTGCCGGCTTCGCAGCGTGTTCAGGGTGGCCAGCGAGGCATCGTCGCCCACGGCAATGGCCGCCATCGCGGCAGGAGCCGCAATCAGCTGGTGCTTCATCGCCCGGATACCGGCGGCGCCGAAGCCAATCAATAAAGGTGTCATGCCATCGCTCCATGCGAACAAACGGGAGCGCGATCCCCACATCACCGCCCGCAGGGTGACTCTAGGGGCGATAGGGCCGCAGTTCGATCAAGAACCGACAGGCGAGTCAGTTCTTCGGGGGAACGGTCGGGAAACCCGGCGGGCAGGCATGCCGTGTGTAGGGCGGCCTGTGGCCGCCGGCTTTGGTCGGCGCAGCGGCGGCCACAGGCCGCCCTACCTTACTCGTCCGGCTCGTTCGACGGCTGCCATTGCCTCCCCTGCGCCTCGCTCAAGGGCCGGGACAGCCGCTCCGCATGGCGCGGCGCCGAATTGGCGGCGTAGAAGTCCAGCAACAGGCGCAGGTCGGCATCGAAGTCGTCGCCGGCCAGCAGCGGCGCGCCGAAAGTAATGCACTTGCGCCCATAGTCGATGGCTGCCGGCACCACCGGCACCTTGGCGCCGCGGGCCACATGGTAAAAACCACGCTTCCACTCCGGCGCCGCGCTGCGCGTGCCTTCCGGCGCCAGCAGCAGGACGAAAGCCGGGCGGCTGTTGAAGGCGTCGATGGTCTGCTCCACCACGCCCTTAGCGCTCTTGCGATCGATCGGCTGCGCCCCGAGCCAGCGCAGCAGCACGCCGGTAGCGCCGCGGAAGGCGCTGTCCTTGACCATGGTCCCGGCGCGCAGTCCCAGCGCAGTCAGCGCCACGAACGACACCACCCCGTCCATATTGCTGGTGTGAGGCGCGCCGATCAGGATCATCTTCGGCAGATCGGGGATGCTCCCCTCCAGCCGCCAACCCATTGCCCGCAGCACTAAACGGCCCAGCCAGCGCGACAAGGCATTGCCCCGGCGCGGCACCCTCGGTCCCAGCGACACACTCATTATTTGAACTCCCCCTGAGGCCGTATTATCCGCTTTACGGGTGCAAGGGGCCGGGCTACGCCGGGGTTTTGATTGCGGTTTTGATTGAGGCCGCCCCGGCGCGGAACTACCATAGGCGGAGGCCGCGCCAGGTGCGGCGCGCCACACGGCATGGCCGCTGCAGCTGCAGCCTGACCGGACAAACTAGAAAACCACTGGACCGAGACGATTCGTGAACCCGATTTCCCCCGACAGCAGGCGCCGGCTGAACCGCGGCGACGTCAAGACGCTGGTGCTCTCCGCCCTGGGCGGCGCGCTCGAGTTCTACGACTTCATCATCTTCGTCTTCTTCGCCGCCGTCATCGGCAAGCTGTTCTTCCCGGCCGACATGCCGGAGTGGCTACGCCAGCTGCAGACCTATGGCATCTTCGCCGCCGGCTACCTGGCGCGCCCGCTCGGCGGCATCGTCATGGCGCACTTCGGCGATCGCGTCGGCCGCAAGCGCATGTTCGCGCTCAGCGTGTTCCTGATGGCGCTGCCGACGCTGGCCATCGGCCTGCTGCCGACCTACGCCGCCATCGGCCTGTGGGCGCCCCTGGCCCTGCTGCTGCTGCGCCTGCTGCAGGGCGCCGCCATCGGCGGTGAAATCCCGGGCGCTTGGGTCTTCGTATCCGAACATGCGCCGCCGAACCGCACCGGCCTGGCCTGCGGCTCCCTCACCGCCGGGCTGACCACCGGCATCCTGCTCGGCTCGCTGGTCGCCGCCGCGCTGACGCGCCATTACGCGCCGGAGGAGATGCTGGCCTTCGGCTGGCGCATTCCCTTCCTGCTTGGCGGCGTGTTCGGCCTGGTCGCCGTGTACCTGCGCCGCTGGCTGGATGAAACCCCGGTGTTCGAGGAGCTGCGTCGCCGCAAGGCGCTGGCGCAGGAGCTGCCGCTCAAGGTGGTCCTGCAGCGGCACACCGGCAGCGTGCTGCGCTCGGTGCTGGTGACCTGGGTGCTGACCGCCGCCATCGTGGTGGTGATTCTGATGACGCCGAACCTGCTCAAGGTCTACGGCGTCAGCGCCGCGCAAGCCCTGTCCGCGAACAGCATCGCCACCCTGGCGCTGACGCTGGGCTGCATCGGCGCCGGCATGCTGGCCGACCGCTTCGGCCCCGGGCCGGTGCTGACCGCCGGCAGCGCAGGGCTGCTGCTCAGCACCTATGCCCTCTATCTCGGCGTGGCGCAGAACCCCGCCTGGCTGGTGCCGCTGTATACGCTGGCAGGGCTGTTCGTCGCCATCGTCGGCGTGATCCCGCTGATCATGGTGCGCAACTTCCCGCCCGCGGTGCGCTTCTCCGGACTGTCGTTCTCCTACAACATCGCCTATGCGATCTTCGGCGGCTTCACCCCGCCGGTGGTGTCGCTGCTGACCAAGGGCAATCCGCTGGGCGCGGCGCACTACGTCGGCGCGCTCTGCGTCGTCGGCATCATCATGGGCCTGTTCGGCGCGCGACAACCGGCCAGCGCGCTGACCATGGCCAGGAGCGAAACGGCGGCCTAGCCGGGGCCGCCTGTCATGGGAGTCGCGGCGCTTGCAGCAACTGCGTCTGCGCTTCATCGAGGCGCTGCGGCTGATCGACGAACAGCGCAGCGAACCGTCGTGCGCTGTCGCCTGGCCGGCCTGCGCCGGTGTCAGGGGTGGGTTGTGGGCAGGGCGGCTTCCTCCACGATCTTCAGCGCCCGCTGCAGCACCACATCTTCCTGCGCCGGAACGACCGGCGTCTCGATGGCGATGTCCGGGCGCACGCCGCGTGCCTCGGTGCTGCCGCTGGGGCGGATCAGGTAGGCCTTGGGAAAGCCGACGCTGATGCCGGTGCGCGACAGGTCGAACTGCTCCATGGCGCCGTAGCTGGTGGCCAGGTCCGAGGTCTCCTCGCCGAGAATGGTGGCGAAGCCATAGTCCTGCGCCAGCGCGGCCACCGTGACGGTGTTGGAATAGGAATGGCGGTTGATCAGCAAGAACACCCTGCCCTGGAAGCGCTGCCCCTGGCGCGGCTGGCCCGGCGAAAAATCGAAGGAAAACACCTCGCCCGGCTTGTGCCTGGCATAGGCCGCCGCCAGCTTGGGCGAGGTACCGTCGGTCGTGCCGGCATCCATGCGCTTGCGGTTGCTGTCGATGGCGGCCTGGCTCACCTTGATGCGGAAGTCCGAGGCGAAGCGGAACGGCTTGCCAGCGAACCAGCCGACCATCAGGTCGCTGAACGAGTTGTCGCCGCCGGCGTTGTCGCGCAGGTCGATGATCAGACTCTTCGCCCCGGCGTCGATGAAGTGCTGGAACGAGCTGTCGATAAAGCTGGAAAAGGCCGCCGCATCCCACATATCGGTGGCGGCGGGATCGTTGTTGTAGAACGGCCCGGGGCGCAGGTAGGCGACGCCCTGGTCCAGCATGCGCTGTTCGCGCAGGTCCCAGTCCAGCTCGAACATCTTCGGCTGCTTGACGGCGGCGGCATGCATCTCGTCCTTGCTGCGCGCCGGAACCGTCACCTCGTAGAGCTTGCCCTGGGCATTGCGCAGCTTGAGCCTGTATTCGGCGGCGCCTCCATGCTCCAGCCACAGCAGGCCCGGCAGGCTCCATTCCAGCATGGCGTGCGCCAGATAATCGGTATCGGCCGACAGATGATTGCGCAGGCGCGGCAACCAAACCGCCGTCGGCTCGCCATCGAGTGCGACAATCTCGTCGCCTGCGGCGATGGCATCGACACCGCTATTGTTGGCGCTGACCAGGGCCGCACCCCTGACCACGCGCACATCGAGTGGGAATATCCTGCCGCCCTGGTCCTGGTAGGCGTGATACGGATCATGGATGAAATCGATGCGGGCGTGGGCGATGTTGCCGTAGGCCAGGAAATCCTGGAACCGTGCCTGAATCTCGAAACGCGTCATCGGCGCGCCGAATGAAGCTCGCATGCTCTTGAAGCGCGCGTCGTATTCGCTCTTCGGGCGGCGCGCAAAAAGATCGTAGTGCGAAGCCTGCATCCGCGCATACAGCTCGTCGAAATCTCCGCGCACCTGCTCCGCCTCGTAGCGCGCATCGGCCGGCCGTTCGGCGCCCGCTGCGCTGTCGCCGGCGAAAAGCGCAAGGGCCAGGATGCCCCCGGCCACGGCCGCGGCCAGCCTCGATTTTCTATTGAACCCGACAAACCCCATGAGTTTCTCCCGTTTACCCTGCTTCCTTGGATGCAGCCCCGCGGCAAACGGATTTTTTCGGGCGTCGGCGGCCCGGCAACGCCCTAGAACTTCTGCACCAGCGCCACCACGATCTCCACCAGGATCAGCACGATGATGGCCAGTTCCATCAGCTCGCCGCGGCGGCCGGCAGCCTCGTTGTAGAGCGCGGTATAGGTGTCGCGCATGATGGCCAACTTGCGGTCCACCGCGGCGCCGATCTTCGGCACCCGGAACTGCTCCAGCGCGGCGGCGTAGATGCGGGCCAGGTACACATCCTCAGTCACCTGCAGGGCGTTGTCGGCCTTTTCGGTCAGCTCGGTCACTTCCGCCACCAGGGTGTAGAAGCGCCGCGCCAGGTCGGCGAAGCGACGCGGCGCATACCAGTGACTGGCGCGCTGCGCCTGCTCCACCAGGTCGTACATGCGCGGCAGCTCGTCGTCGAGCATCTCGTCGTAATAGCGCTGCTCCAGCAACTGGGCATTGGCCACTTCCAGCACGTCGGCCACGTCCGAGTCACCACGCGGCTCGACGATGAAGGCGCGATCCCAGGTCAGCACCACCAGGTCGTCCTCGTAGTAGGAGAAGCGCTGCCGCAGCAGCTCGCGCCGCGCGCCTTCCGACAGCGGCCGCCGCTCGCCGGAGAGCAGCGGCACCAGGTCCAGCCGTTGCTCCAGCTCCGCCGTCTTCAGCGGCTCGCTCCACTGCTGCACGATGGCCAGCAGGTAATCCTCCTGCACCCGGCTGGCATAGGGCCGATCAAAGGCCGAGACCAGAGGCAGGCGCACCCGCTGCAACAGGGTCTCCCACACCGCGGCGTCGATCGACTGTGCCGCGGCATTGCACAAGCGCGTGTACGAGGCCCAGTCGTGATCCACCACCGGGATGCGCAAAGCCAGCGCCACCACGCCGAAATCGTACAGCCGCGCTGTGGCCACGGCATTCACGCCCAGCCCCTCCATGTGCAGCGGCACCGCATCGAGCGGCAACAGCACCGGCGGCACATCGAAGGCCACTGCTTTGGCCGGAGTGGCGCTGAGCTGGCTGCGGCTGCTGGCTCCGCCCTGCCGCTGCGCCCACAGCGCCTCCGCCTGTGCCAGATCGATGGCGTAGGCGATATCGAACAGGCGCAGCGCGACAATGACGCCGGATTTTACTTCGGGTGCGAGCGTATTCACGCAGCGGCGTTCCGGTGCTTATTGCAGGGAAGGGGCATCGTCAGGCTCATCCAGCATCCTGTGAAGTTCACGCACGCAATCGCCGCAGATGGTGGCATTGCCGCCCCTGAAGACGCTGCGTAGTTCATCCGGTCCCCTGCCGCAGAACGAACAGATGAATTCCTGCTCCGCCGCCTCGTGATAGGCCCGCGCATCTTCCAGTGAGACGTCCAGCTTGATCCACCTAGAGAGAAGGCTGACGTAATATTTTTCGGCCATCCGCTTCACATCATCGACGGAGCACACCTTTTCCGACGCCTCTCCGTTCCACGCCTCTACGCCTAGGGCCTCCCAATCTTCGCTGCAATGCACCAGCAGAAACTGGCCGTCGTCGAATTCCCGGCAGATCGCAAGTCGCGGCACCCTGCCGACGCGTTGGTCGTCACTGTAGAGATGCAGACGCCCGGTGAAAACCACCGTTTCATCGACAATGGCGTATTCCAGCACGCGCGCTCCCGCCAGCACCGGAGGTGGAGCAAGGGGAAAGGCCGGGTTGCTCATGGACCCAGTGTAGCGCGATGCGCCGAACTGCCGTCAGGTACATCATAGACACACCCAATCGACTCCCAATAAAGGATTCATTGGACCGGGCCGCCCGCCGCCGGGAAACTGCACTCACCCACCGCATACGACTACAACTCCCTAGGAGGAGAGCATGGCCAAGCGCAAGCAACTCACCACCGCGTCCGGCGTTCCCGTCGGCGACAACCAGAACAGCCTCACCGCCGGCCCGCGCGGCCCGCTGCTGGTGCAGGACTGGCAGCTGTTCGAGAAACATGCGCACTTCAACCGCGAGCGCATCCCCGAGCGCATCGTCCACGCCAAGGGCTCGGCGGCCTATGGCACTTTCACCGTCACCAAGAACATCACCCAATACACCAAGGCCAAGCTGTTCGAGAAGGTCGGCAAGAAGACCGAAACCTTCCTGCGCTTCTCCACCGTGGCCGGCGAGCGCGGCGCGGCGGATGCCGAGCGCGATGTGCGCGGCTTCGCCCTCAAGTTCTATACCGAAGAGGGCAACTGGGATCTGGTCGGCAACAACACGCCGGTGTTCTTCGTGCGCGATCCGTACAAATTCCCCGATTTCATCCATACCCAGAAGCGCGATCCGAAGAACAATCTGCGCAACCCCACCGCCATGTGGGATTTCTGGAGCCAGTCGCCGGAGTCCCTGCACCAGGTCACCATCCTGTTCTCGGACCGCGGCCTGCCGGCCAGCTACCGCCACATGCACGGCTTCGGCAGCCACACCCTGAGCCTGATCAACAAGGACGGCGAGCGCTTCTGGGTCAAGTTCCACTTCAAGACCAACCAGGGCATCAAGAATCTCAGTGATGAGGAAGCGGGCAAGCTGGTTGCCGGCGACCGCGAGAGCCACCAGCGCGACCTGTTCTACGCCATCGAGCGCAAGGACTTCCCGCGCTGGACGGTGAAAGTGCAGATCATGCCGGAGGCCGATGCCGCCAAGACCCGATACAACCCTTTCGACCTGACCAAGGTATGGCCCTACAAGGAATACCCGCTGATCGAAGTGGGCGTGCTGGAACTGAACCGCAACCCGGAGAACTACTTCGCCGAAGTGGAGCAATCCAGCTTCTCCCCCGCCAACGTGGTGCCCGGCATCAGCCATTCGCCGGACAAGATGCTGCAGTTCCGCATCTTCTCCTACGGTGACGCCCACCGTTACCGCCTGGGCGCAAACCACGACAGCCTGCCGGTGAACAAGCCGCGCTGCCCGGTGCACAACTATCAGCGCGACGGCGCCATGCGCTTCGACGGCAACGAGGGCGGCGCGGTCAACTACGAGCCGAACACCTACGACGGCCCGGTGGAAGACCATCGCTTCAAGGAGCCGCCGCTGAAGATCAGCGGCGCCGCCGACCGCTACGACCATCGCAAGGGCAATGACGACTACACCCAGGCCGGCAACCTGTTCCGCCTGCTGCCGCCCGACCAGAAAGCGCGCCTGGTTGCGACCATTGCCGGCGCCATGAAGCCGGTGCCGAAGGCGATCAAGCTGCTGCAGATCAGCCACTTCCTCAAGGCCGACAAGGATTATGGCAAGGGCGTAGCCGATGCACTCGGCCTGCCCGTGGCCGATGCAGTGATCGCCGGCAAGGCATTCGCCGCCGCGCGCGGCTAACATCACACGCAAATAAAAGCCCCTCTTCCGCCGTCGCGGAAGAGGGGCTGTTTGTTACAGCAGGATTTGCGGAACTATCAGGCCGCCTGCGCCTGATTCTCCGCCGCCACCGCATCCGCCAGCGAGACAGTGCCGCGCGCCGCTTCCGGCGCCGCCTTCATGCCGGCCGGCACGTAGACGCCTTCGGCCTGCTTGAGGAACTCGTCCTTCTTCGCGCGCGGGTTATAGAACTGCTTGTACCAGATGCGCGCCTTGCGGAAGGCGCCGTCGCTGGGCAGGAACATGCCGTTGATGCAGGCGCGCTTGTTGGACCAGACCTCGAAGTCCTGCGAGAACGCCGCCAGCGCACTGGCCTGGTACATACGCGCCACTTCGGTATCCTGCACTGTGACCTTGGCCGAGTTGCTGGGCGAGCGCACCATCAGCGCGTGCCACACCTGCACCGTGCCATCCTCCACCGAGGTGTGCATGATCAGGATCACCGCGTCATGGGTGCCGGACATGCGCGACAGCAGCACACCGGGGCCGTGGTAGACCGTGTCGGTGATCAGGATCGGGCTCTTGCCGTCGCTGGTCACCAGGGTGCGATGCGGGCCGCCCTGTCGCTGAATGGCCAGATGACCGCGAAACTCGTTCTCGAAGAAATTGACGATGGAGCCGTGCACCGGCTGCAGGTGGGTGCAGTCGGCGATGTTGTCGATGATCTCCTGCTGGTGGCACTTGAGCTGGCCCAGGTGATCCCATTGGTGGCGCACCCAGCCGGCGTCGTTCCACTCCGCCAGGTCCGGCGCATCCCATTCCGGCTCGCCGCCTTCCGGGTCGTGCCAGACGAACACCGCGCCGAGCCGCTCCACCACCGGCCAGGAGCGCACGCAGGCGGCCTTGGGGATGGGCAGGCTGGAGAACGGAATCTCGTTGCACTTGCCGTCGGCGCCGAAGCGCCAGCCGTGATACGGGCAGCGAATCGAGTCGCCCTCGATCTGGCCGTCGTGGGTGACGTAGGAAGTGGTGTTCTTCGCCAGGTGCGTGCCCATGTGCGGGCAGAAGGCGTCGAGCAGCACGATCTTGCCGCTCTTGCCGCGGTACAGCGCGAAATCCTGGCCGAAAAACTTCAGCGGCAGGGGCTTGTCCGTCAGCTCCGCCGCGTCCGCGACCATGAACCATCCGCGCGGGTAGGTAAATTCGCCCAGCCCATAATCCTTAGTGCCAGCCATCCTGGTCTCCTCCAGAGGCCATCCCGATGTCGAGGTGGGCATTTTTCCGCCAAAAGCGCTTCGTCACATCGTCCACTCGGGTGAAGGGTGAAGGATTGCGTGCAGCCAATAAGGCCTGCCCGCAATCGCCGAATGGCGGCCCCGCACTGCGAATAAGCGGCAAAAGCCATCGGGAAACAATGTTTTTGCCCGCCTTTTCCGCTTTTCCCGGAAAAGGCCGCCGCTTAGCCGCGATGTGCGCCGTTTCTCAGCACGAGAGAAATATCCGGTCCAGCATCGCTGCTGGGGCTATAAAGTCAGCAGGGCAAACGGGGACGGGGACAGCCAATGGACAGCCGGGGCGCGAATGGCAGCGATGCAGCGGGGACATCCGGTCCCGCCGCGGCCGCACCGCAGCGGGACACGATGCTGGAGCAGACCTACCCGCTCCGGTTGGAACAGGCCGAGCGCAAGCTGATCGAGCTGCGCCGCAATCACCAGGATCAGGGCCAGGGCCGGGGTTCGAGCCGGAGCCAATCGGTGGCGCCGGACGACCGCGTCGGCGTGGCCTTCTCCGGCGGCGGCATCCGCAGCGCCACCTTCTGCCTCGGGGTGTTGCAGTCCTTCGCCCGCAACGGCCTGCTCGGCCGCTTCGACTACCTGTCCACGGTATCCGGCGGCGGCTATGCCGGTTCTTTCCTGACGCGCCTGTTTTCACGCGACTACATCCGCAACGTCGGCGACGTCGCCGCACGCCTGCGCAGCGATCACCCGCCGCCGTCGCACGACCAGCCCGACCCGGTGGAGTTCCTGCGCGAAAACAGCCGTTATCTGGCACCCAAGGCCGGCGGCGACCTGCTGCTCGACGTGGTGGTGGTCTTGCGCAACTGGGTCGCGCTGCAGGTGGTGCTGGCGACATTCTTCCTGATGCTGCTGGTCGGCCTACAGACGTTGCGCATCCTGGTCGAACTGCGGGTGCCGCCGCTGCTGCGGGATCTGGGCCCGCTGCGCCCCCTCGGCCACCTGGCCCTGCAGCCGCAGCACTGGCTCGACGGCATCAGCGGCGGCCTGGTGCAGTGGAGCCCCTGGATCGACCTACTGCTCCCCTGGTTGCTCTGCGCGGTGCTGCCGTTCGGCTGGGTCTACTGGCTGATCGGTTATCTGAGCGGTCCCGAACAGCCGGTCACCACCGGCCCGAAGCGGCATGGCACCCTGGGCGCGATGCAGGCCATGGGCAATGCCGTGCGCTGGACTTTCGGCAATCTCTGGCGCGCCGAGATCCATCCGCTGTGGGGATTTTTTGCCGTCATCGGCACCTGCCTTTATCTACGCTACAGCGGCGACGCCGGCACCATGGCCAGCAACCCGGCAACCCTCGGCGCCACCGTGCTGCTGTTGGTCTGCGCCATCACCGGCGCGCTGTACCTGTGCTTTCTGGTGCGTTTCGCCGCAGTGGACGAAAACAGCGGCATTGTGCGCCGGCTGGCCCAGGCGGTCTGCGATTTCGTGATGGCCCTGCTGCCGTTCAATCCGGTGCGCAACAACCGCCGCATCCAGCGCGATGCGCATGCGCGCAATACCGCCTCCTCGCTGCTGGCCACGGTCTTCGCCGTGTGGCTGGCCCTGCTGCTGCTGTGCCTGATCGACAGCTTCGGCCAGACCCTCTATGTGCGCCTGATGGACAGCAGCACCAGCGCGCCGCTCACCATCGGCGCGGTGTTCGCCGCGGTGGTCGCCCTCGCCACCCGCGCCAGCAACATCACCGGCTTCCTCTCCCGCATCACCAGCAAACTCGGCGCCGGCGCCTCCTTTAATGTGCTGTCGAGCCTGGCGGCCTGGCTGCTGATCGTGGTCATCCTCAGCGGTGCCGACGGCGTTTCGCACGCCATTGCCTGGCGCTTCCAGCCACCCGCAGCGGCCCCGGCCACCGTCGCCACCATGGCGGACGCAGTTGCTGCGCCGGCCCCGGCTCCGGGCACCGATGCAAAAAACACGGCCCAGCATCTGCCCGCGTCGTCCGGCAGCCCGGCGCCAAATCCGGCGGGACACGCCCGCCACTTCCGCCACGCGCTGAAGCAGGACCTGCTGTTCTGCGGCGAGGTGCTGCTCGGCCTGTTCGCCTTCTCCATCCTGTTCGGCCGCGCCTGGCCCTTCCTCAACCGATCCTCGCAGCATCCGCTGTACCGCGACCGGCTCGCCCGCGCCTACCTCGGCGCTTCCAACCAGCGACGCGCGGAGCCAGGCAAGTCCTCCATCACCGATCCCATTCCGGGCGACGACGGCCTTTGCTCGGAATGCTGGTCCGACCAGATGTTCAAAAAGGGTGCGCCGCTGCATCTGCTCAACGTCACCGCCAACGAAACCGCCAGCACCCACGGCAAGACCGTGTTCCGCGACCGCAAGGGCATCGGCCTCGCCGCTGGTCCCTGCGGCCTCAGCGCCGGCGCCAGGCACCACGCTTTGTTCGACCGCGACGACCGGGACGGATCGATGAACGACGGCGCCTACCAGCCGCTGCTGTATCGCCCCGGCGCCTACTCCATGTTCGGCAGCGACGGCGGCGCGAAGAAGCCGGAGCGCCTGACCCTGGGCCAGTGGATGGCGATTTCCGGCGCCGCCTTCAGCACCGGCATGGGCTACCACACCACCTTCGCCCTGAGCGTGCTGACCGGCTTCGCCAACCTGCGCCTGGGCTACTGGTGGGACTCCGGCGCCATCCCGCCGTTCTACAACCGCGACCGCACCTTCAACCGCATGCTCGGCCATCATGTCTTCCACTTCCTGTTCCCGGTGCAGGCCTATCTGCTCAACGAGCTCACCGCCTCGTTCCACGGCCCGGACGAGCCGCACTGGTATCTCTCTGACGGCGGCTCCTTCGAGAACATGGGCGGCTACGAGCTGATCCGCCGGCGCCTGCCGGTGATGGTGATCGTCGACGGCGAGGAAGACCCGGACTATAGCTACGAGGGCCTGGCCAACCTGGTGCGCAAGGCGCGCATGGACTTCGGCGCCGAGATCAGATTCCTGGACAAGCAACAGCTCGCCCCGCTCAACATGCCCGCAGCCATCGCCGACTGCTTCGATCACCCCGACCGGTTGCGTCCCGACAGCGAGGGCTATTCCACTGCCCATGCCGCACTGGCCAGCGTGCGCTATGGCGGCAGCGACACGGCCAGCTCAGTGCTGATCTACATCAAGCCGACGCTGCAGCGCGACGTGCCGGCAGACGTGCGCGAATACCAGGTGAAGAACAAGCCCTTCCCGCAACAGCCGACCATGAACCAGTTCTTCGACGAAGCGCAGTGGGAAAGCTACCGGCGGCTGGGCGAGTACATCGCCGACAAGGTGTTCATCGATGCGGCGCGGGTATCCGGCAGCATCAACCCCACCTGGTCGCCCGCACAGCTCACCATGCCGGCGGCCGCCCTGCTGGGCTGAAGCTTCGGTAACAGCGGCAATGCCGAGCAGGCGCCCCAAGCTATTCCGCGCCATGTAAAGATTCGTTAAAAACACAGTGTTTACCGGCACTTCCACCGCACGATTCAGCCGGCGTTCATGTCCCCGGCACATGCTTGGCACAGTCCATAACGGAACGCTGCCATGGGCTTCCAGAAACCCCCTTTTAAATCTCCAGCTCTCAAAATTCTTGCCGGCGTTCTCGCGCTGGCCTTGCTGGCCACGCCGCTGCTGGCCGAGGCGCGTGTGCGCGTCGGCGTCGGCGTCGGCATCGGTATTGGTGTGCCGGTTCCCTACTACGGCTATGGCCCGCGTTATTACGGCTCGCCTTACTACTATCCGCCGGCCTACTACTACGGGCCCGGTTACTACGACCCCACCTACTACTACGGTCCGCCCGCGGTGGTCTATGCGCCGCCGGTGGTAACAATGCAACAGGCACCGGCCGCCTACTGGTACTACTGCCCTCCGGCCAAGGCTTATTACCCTTACGTCGGCGAGTGCCCCGGCGGCTGGCAGGCGGTGCCGGCCACACGCAGTCCGCCGCGCAGCGCCGCCAAGCCGGTGCAGGCACCGGCCGGCAAGGTCACCTACAGCCTCGGCGATGTGTTGTTCGCCACCAGCAAGGCCGATCTGCAACCGGCCGCCATGGGCACGCTCGACACGTTGTTGGCTTCGATCAACCAGGAACCCGCAAGGCGCATCGTCGTCGAAGGGCATACCGACAGCAGCGGCAGCGGCGCCGCCAACCGCGAGTTGTCGCAACGCCGCGCCGACGCGGTGATGCAGTACCTCATCGCCCATGGCGTCGATCCGCAACGCATCAGCGCCGTCGGCAAGGGCGAGGCCGCTCCCGTGGCCAGCAATGCCACCGCCGCCGGGCGCCGCAGCAACCGCCGCGTCGACATCGTCCTCGGCTGATCCCCTATCCAATGCAAGGCACATCGATGAAGCCCCGCCTCGACATCCTGCTCCGCCTCGGCCTGGCCGCCGCCACCGTGGCCCCCATCGCTGCCTATGCCGACCACTACGGCCCGCACGGCGGCCGCTACTACGGTGGCGGAGGTCACTACTACTATGGCGGCCGGTACTGGTACGGCCCCTCGCCGCGCTACTACGGCAATGCCTGGCACGGCGGCCACTGGTATCACGGCTGGTACGGCGGCAGCCCCGGCTGGTGGTGGGTCATCGGCAGCAGCTGGTACCTGTACCCTACGCCGGTCTATCCCTACCCCGACCCTTACGCCATCCCGGTCGCAGTGATGCCGGCGCCGCCGGCCGGGCCGGCAGCGCAAGCGCAGCAATATTGGTACTGGTGCGGCAACCCCGCCGGCTACTACCCCACGGTCAGCCAGTGCAGCACGCAGTGGCAACCGATCGCTGCGGGAGCGCAGGCGACTGCGCCGGCTGATGGCCAGCAAGGGGGCCAGCAGGCCCAGCAACCCGATGCGGCGCTGCCGCCGGCACCGCCGCCGCAGCCTTCCGCCCAGGAGTATCCGCAACAAGCAGCGCCGGGCTATCCGCAGCAGCCGGCGCCGTCTTATCCGCAGCCCCAGGCACCAGCCCAAGCACCAAGTGATCCGCCTGCGCCGCAGAACTATCCCTCCGCACCGCAGAGCGCGCCGGCTCAGCCGCCAAGCGCGGAGGCTCCCCCGCCGGCATACTGAAACCGCTCATCTCTCCAATTGCCGCTGCGCTGAATCAGGCCTGACTCAGCAGGACGATCCGTTCTGCAAGGTCTGACCCACCGTGTTTGCGTCGAGCGTGCCGCTGACATTGCCCGAGAGGGTGGCGCTGCCATCGGCATTGAAGGTGTACGTCACCGTGCCGCCACCGGAGTCGATCTTCAACACGCCGCCGACCGGAAAGCTGCTGCCGGCCGAGGTGCTGCCCAGGCTCAGCGTGGTCGGCGTCGACACCGTGACGAAGCCGCCGCCGCAGCCGCTGACATTGCTGGTATAGCCGTAGTTGCCGGCGATGGCGATGCTGCTGGCGCCGCTCACCACCTCGTAGAACTCGCTGCTGGAGCCCAGCGTGAAACTGCCGTGGTAATCGGAGGAGCCGGTCTGCTGCACCAGCAGCCTGGTATCGAGGCTGGCGCGCGTATCGGTGGTGTTGCTGCCGTTGACCAGCTGCAGAACACCCAGCAGCGACTGGTCGGACAGGAATGAATCGCTGCCCGAGGTCGCGCTGGTCCTGACGCGCAGCGGCGCATTGCCGGTGCCCGACAGGACATAACCGCTGACGCTGTCGGAGGTGCTGCCGGCCTCCAGCTGATTGTCGAGGATGGTGACGCTGCCGTCCGTATTGCCGGTGGCGCAGCCGGAGTAGGCATGCGTTTCGTAATTCACCGTGCCCGTGCTGGAAAAATAATTGAAGGAATAGGACTTGCTGCCGCTGTTGACGACGTCGTCGGTGCCGCCCGCGGCGCAGTTGCTGACGGCGCGCGGCAGCAGCGCTACACGCGCCTGCATGCCCGCCGGGTGCACCAGGCTGTGCTGCATCTGCTTCGGACCGAAGGCCCGCGCCGTCGGCATCGCTGCGGCGGAGGAAGTGGCGCTGGAGCTCACATCCACCAGGTCGGTGGTGGTGGCGATACTGCCGAGCTCGCGCAGCGCATCGTCGCTGGACTGCAAGTGCACCGCAGTGTTTGGCGGGGTTGCGAAATCGCCGCTGTCGTCGCCACCGCCGCCGCATCCCGCCAGAAAAAACGCCGCCGCTCCCGCCGCCATCAGCCTTCCGCGCATGGTCACTCTCCGTGTCAGTGATCGCCGCAAGCGCCGCGATCCTTCTGATTCTTACCGAAAGCTTACGAAGGCGCCATGCCTGGCCGCCGAGTTAGCGCTGCCATAACATTTGCCGCAGCGCGAAAAGCATACGCTTCAGTACAACTCGCCGGCGCGTGGATGCCGCAGGCGCTGGGCATGCCGGTGCAGAAGATTCCGAGCCGCGCCCTGACCGCCTGCCCTTTGTCGGATTCGTTCTTTCGCCCCGAGCCGGTTTTGCTGTTGCGGGGCACATAACCGCGAGGGCCTGCCAAGATTCCATGGCCCCACATGAGGGCAACTTTTCTTAACCCGAAATACTGTGCGCCCCGCCGTCACACATCTGCCGCATTTGGCATATAATTGAGATTAATTCTCACTTAGAGATTCAGTTCGACTCCGTGTACCAGCTGACCGACCTGCCCCGAAACACCAATGCGACCATCAGCGAAGTGGTGGCGCACGGTGCCCACGACCCGATCGCGGTGCGCCTGGCGGAGCTTGGTTTCGTGCAGGGCGAGCCGGTGCGGGTGGTGGCGAAAGGCCCGGTGGGCGGCGACCCGCTGCTGGTGCAGATCGGCTATACCCGCTTCGCCCTGCGCCGCACCGAGGCGGCGCGCGTGATGGTGCAGGCGGAGGCCGCATGAGCGCCCCGGCCGCGCCTTTCCCCGGAGCGGGGGCCACGGCCGCCATCGGCACTCCACTGTCCATCGCCCTGGTCGGCAACCCGAACTGCGGCAAGACCGCCCTGTTCAACCGCCTCACCGGCAGCCGCCAGAAGGTAGCGAACTACGCCGGTGTCACGGTGGAGCGCAAGGAAGGCCGCTTCCTCGCGCCGAGCGGCCGCCTGGTGCGGGTGCTGGACCTGCCCGGGGCCTACAGCCTCAACGCCACCAGCGCCGACGAGGCCATCACACGCGACGTCTGCCTCGGCCAGCACGCAGTGGAAGCCACGCCGGACCTGTTGGTCTGCGTCGCCGACGCCACCAACCTGCGCCTGCACCTGCGCTTCGTGCTGGAGCTGATGCGCATCGGCCGGCCGATGCTGCTGGCCCTCAACATGAGCGATGCCGCGGCGCGGCGCGGCATCACCATCGACCGCGACAAGCTGGCCAAGGCGCTGGGCATTCCCATCGTCTCCACCGTGGCGGTGCAGCGCAACGGCGTGCACGACCTGATCGCACAGATCGACCGCGTGCCGCCGCCGCCTCCGGTGCTGTCGCCGGACGTCAACCTGCACGCCGAAGTGCGCCGCCTGCTGGTCGAGTGCGTCGGCATGCCGCGCCACACCGCCGCCATCGACGACACCCTCGACCGCGTGGTGCTGCACCCGGTCTGGGGCCTGGCGATCCTGGCGGTGCTGATGTTCGTCATGTTCCAGGCGGTGTTCACCGGCGCGCGGCCGTTCATGGACGGCATCGGCACCGCCATGCAGGCGCTCGGCAGCTGGCTCGGCGCCGCCCTGCCCGACGGCCCGCTGCGCAGCCTGGTGCAGGACGGTATCGTCGCCGGCGCCGGCACCGTCATCACCTTCCTGCCGCAGATCCTGCTGCTGTTCCTGTTCATTCTTGTATTGGAGGAGAGCGGCTATCTGCCCCGCGCCGCCTTCCTGCTGGATCGCCTGATGGTCGGCGCCGGCCTTACCGGCCGCTCCTTCATCCCGCTGCTGTCCAGCTTTGCCTGCGCCATTCCCGGCATCATGGCCACGCGCACCATCCAGGACCGGCGCGACCGCCTCGCCACCATCCTGGTGGCGCCGCTGATGACCTGCTCGGCGCGCCTGCCGGTGTATACCCTGCTGATCGCCGCCTTCATCGCCGACCGCAAGGTCTGGGGCTTCCTCAGCCTGCAAGGCCTGGTGCTGTTCGGGCTGTACGCCGCCGGCATCGTCTCGGCGCTGGCCGTGTCCTACACCATGAAGCTGTGGCGCCGCCGCCGCGGTCACGAGATCGAAGAGCATGCCCTGATGCTGGAGCTGCCCTCCTACCGCATGCCGCACGCCTTCGACATCGCCATCGGCCTGTGGGAACGCTCCTGGATGTTCCTGCGCCGCGTCGGCACCGTGATCCTGTCGCTGACCGTGGTGCTGTGGTTCCTCTCCAGCTTCCCGGCGGCGCCGGCCGGCTTCAGCGGCCCCGCCATCGACTACAGCCTGGCCGGCCGCATCGGTCACGCCATGCAGTATGTGTTCGCGCCGATCGGCTTCAACTGGCAGATCTGCATCGCCCTGATCCCCGGCCTCGCCGCCCGCGAAGTGGCGGTCAGCTCGCTGGCCACGGTGTATGCCCTGTCCGCCAGCACCGATCAGGCCGCGATGCAATTACAGCCGCTGATCGCCGCGCAATGGCCGCTGGCCACCGCGCTGTCGCTGCTGGCCTGGTATGTGTTTGCGCCGCAATGCCTGTCCACCCTGGCGGTGATCCGCCGCGAGACCAACTCGGTCAAGACCATGGCCCTGGCCGCCGGCTATCTGTTCGCCCTGGCCTACCTGGCTTCGCTGATCACCTACCAGATCGCGCACGCCCTCGCCTGAGCACGACATGAATACGGCCCTTCAATACTGCATCGTCGCGCTCATCGTCATCCCCAGCGCGTTCTATGCCGTGGGCGTGTTCTCGCCGCAGACCAAGCGTCGAGCCCAGCGCGCCATGGCCATGTGGCTGCTCCAGGCGCAACGCCCGCTGAAGCTGCGCCAGCTCGGCCTGCGCATCCTGCCGGTGGAGCAAGCCAAGGGCTGCGGCGCCGGCTGCAGCGATTGCAACAACTGCGCGCCGCCGGCACAGAGTTCCGAACAGCCGCTGCTCGACCTGCGCTCCTCGCCGCGGCGCTGAACTGCCGCTCCCCGCTGCTCCGGGGAAAATACCCAAGGACAGTAGCCTCCGATTTTCAAAGCTCCAGGCTTGTCTCATATGACCGCGAATTTTCCTTGAGGTCATTCGAGCGGCGTTCTTGGGCAGCCATCGATTCTCCCTTCGCGCCTCCAGGCCGGTGCCGGTCAGGTCGTCGATGCGTCGCCGCTTGCGGTGTTGCGTGGCAATGAGCTTACAGGGACATTCGGGCGGTCGATTCTCCAGCCTCCTGCCTGCGATTGAACCAGCTGTTGACGCGATGCATATACAGGTAGATCACCGGCGTGGTGTACAGCGTCAATAGCTGCGAGATGAGCAGTCCGCCGACCATGGTCACGCCGAGCGGCCGCCGCAGCTCGGAGCCGGCGCCCGAGCCGAAGGCCAGCGGCAAGGCGCCGAGCAGGGCGGCAAAAGTGGTCATCATGATGGGGCGGAAGCGCAGCAGGCAGGCACGGTGGATCGCTTCGTCGGGAGGCGCTCCCTGCTCCCGCTCCCAGGCCAGTGCGAAGTCGACCATCATGATGCCGTTTTTCTTGACGATGCCGATCAGCAGGATCAGCCCAATCAGGGCGATCAGCGAAAATTCGATGTGGAACAGCATCAGCGCCAGCAGCGCGCCCAGCCCGCCCGAAGGCAGGGTGGAGAGGATGGTGACGGGATGCACGAAGTTCTCGTACAGCATCCCCAGCACGATGTAGATCGCCAGGAGCGCCGCCGCGATCAGATAGGGTTGGGTCGCCAGCGAGGACTGGAAAACCTGCGCCGTGCCGGAAAAATCTCCGCTGAGCGAGGGTGGCGCCTGCGCCTGGCGGACCTTTGCCTCGACTGCATCCACCGCCTGTCCGAGCGAATAGCCGGGCGCCAGGTTGAAGGACAGGGTCACCGCAGGGAACTGGCCGTCGTGGTTGATGCTCAGCGGCACCTGCGCCGGCTGGAGCTTCGCCACCGCGCCGACCGGGATCTCGCGCTCCGGAGCGGCGGAGCCGACGTAAAGCTGCGACAGCGCCCCGGCATCGAGCTGGAAACGCGGCTCGACTTCGAGAATCACCCGGTAAGTATTCACCGCGCTGTAGAAGCTGGCCACCTGACGCTGGCCGAAGGCGTCGTAGAGCGTGTCGTCGACCGCCTGGGCGGTGACGCCGTAGCGCGACATGGCGTCGCGATCCAGCTGCAATGTCAGGCTGGGCGCGGCCGGTTCCAGGTCGGCCTCCACGTCCTGCAGCTGCGGCAGGGTCCGCAGCTGCAGGAGAAGCTGCGGCGCCCAGCGGTTCAGCTCCGCCACGTCGGCATCGTGCAGCGTGTACTGGTACTGCGTCTTGCTGACCCGCGCGCCGACTTGCACATCCTGCCGCGCTTGCAAATGCAGGGACATTTCGGGAATGCCGGCAACGCGCCCGCGGATGCGGTCCATCACCTGGTACACCGAGGACTGCCGCTGGCCGAACGGCTTGAGGTCGAGCGACAGCCGCCCGAGGTGGACGGTGTTCTCGCCCTCCACCCAGTAATAGACCTTCTCGACGTCCGGGTCCTGCGCCACCACTGCGGCCAGCGCGGTGATGCGTCGCGTCATGTCGGCAAAGGAGATGTCGCTCGGCCCCTCGGCCACGCCGGCGATCAGGCCGTTGTCCTGCGGCGGGAAAAAGCCTTTGGGGATTTCAATGTAGAGAGCCACGCTGCAGCCCACCACCAGCAGGATCACCGTCGCGGTCGTGCGCCGGTGGCGCATGACCACGCACAGGCTGCGGTCGTATCCATCCAGGCAGCGCTGGAAGGCCCGGCCGGCCAGTTGCGCCAGGCGGCCCGGCTGCCGCGATCCGCCGTGGCGGAGCATGCGGGCGCACATCATCGGCGTCAGGGTCAAGGACACCAGGCCGGACATGACGATGGCGACCGCGGCGGTGACCGCAAACTCGCGGAACAACCGCCCGACCAGGCCGCCCATGAAAAGCAGCGGGATGAATACCGCCACCAGCGACAGCGTCATCGAGATGATGGTCGGGCCGATCTCGCGCGCACCGGTGATCGCCGCCGTCATCGCGTCCTCGCCGGCCTCGATGTGGCGCAGGACGTTTTCCAGCATGACGATGGCATCGTCGACGACGAAGCCGACCACCACCGTCAACGCCATCAGCGAAACGTTGTCCAGGGTGTAGCCCAGCAGCTCCATGACCGCCAGCGTGCCCAGCATCGACAGCGGGATCGCCAGCGCCGGGATCAGCGTTGCCCGCAGTTCGTGGACGAAGGCGAATACGACCAGCACCACCAGCAGGACGGTGATCAGCAGCGTGACCTGGATGTCGATCACCGACTGGCGGATGGTGCCGGTGCGGTCCTGCATCAGGGTCAGCTTCACCGTTGCCGGCAGGCTCTTCGCCAGGCGAGGCAGCTCCGCCTTGATGCGGGCCACGGTCTGGTTGATGTTGAAGCCGGTCTGCTTGTGCACATCGACGATCACTGCCTGCTGTTGCCCCACCCAGGCGGCCTGGTGCACGTCCTCGACACTGTCCAGAACCGTTGCCACGTCGGCCAGGCGCACCGGCGAGCGGTTGCGGTAGGCGACGATCACCGCGGCATAATCGACCGCATGCAGCAGCTGGTCGGACGCGTCGAGCGTCACCGCCTGGCGCTCGCCGTTGAGCGTGCCCTTGGGCGTGCTGGCGGTGGCGGTGGCCAGGACGGCGCGCACATCCTCCAGGCTCAGCCCCATGGCGGCGAGCTGCGCCGGGTTGACCTGCACCCGCACCGCCGGCTTCTGCTGGCCGTGGAAGTCGATCACGCCGACGCCCGCGATGCGCGCCAGCTCCGGCGTCAGGTAGTCCTCGGCCAGTTCGTCCACCTGCGCAAGCGGCAGCGAGCTGGAGCTGACGGCGATCGACATCAACAGGGCGTCCGCCGGATTGGCCTTCTCGAAGATGGGTGGATGCGGCAGGTTCTTGGGGAGATCGCCGGCTGCGGCATTGATCGCCGACTGCACATCCAATGCGGCGCCGTCGATGTCGCGCGACACGTCGAACTGCAAGGCGATGCTGGTATTGCCCAGCACGCTGGAGGAGGACATCGAGGTCACGCCCGGCAGTACCGCCAGCTGCCGCTCCAGCGGCACCGCCACGGTGGCCGCCATGGTCTCGGCGCTTGCGCCCGGCAGCGCCGCCGAAATCTGAATGGTGGGAATGTCCACCTGCGGCACGCCGGCGATCGGCAACAAGGCGTAGCTCACCAGCCCCAGGGAACAGATTCCCAGCATCAGCAAGGTAGTGGCGACCGGTCGCGTTATGAACGTGGCCGAGAAATTCATACGTGGACGAGGCTCGCACAAGGGGCCGCGCAGGGAGGCAGCCGCGGAATCCTGGGATTGGAATAAACCGCCATCGCCGGTCGCGGCGCTTGCGCTGCATGCCGGCAACCGGGATGGTACGCGAGGAGTCGCGCCAGGAAAGAGGAAAAGGGCGCCGTTTGGCTTCTGTTGGCAATCGGTAATTCGGCAGCAATGTTCCCGTATAGCCAAAGTCGTGTTGGCGCGCGCAGTTGGATCTGAGCCTTGTGTGCGGTCGCCTGCGTCAACTTTTCCCGCACTCCGTCAGGACGGCAGACGCGGCGGATAACCGCGCCCTCACTGCCCGGTGCCATAACGAAATCATCCGAGCGATTGCCCACCTTTACGCCATGAGATTCGACCGTCAAGTGGCCTGAGCGGGTCAGTACTTCATCGTCGCGCTGATCGTCATCCCCAGCGCGTCCTACGCCGTGGCGTATTCTCGCCGCAGACCAGACGCGGCGCAGAGCGCGAAACGCCCGCTGGTCGACCTGCGTTCTTCGTCGACGCGGCGCTAGTTCCGCCTGGTGCCGGAAACGGCCGGTCGCACCGACGGGCCGATCGGCTTTCCGGATTGGGCCTCAGTCCACCGGGAGAGAAGAGTAAAAAATCACTTGGAAATGAGTGCGGGATGAACCCAGTGAATCGGCGCTTCCTGCACCACCGTATAGCCTGGGCAGGCGTATCTCTCGATGTCGTGGACGCTTAGCGGAAACGACCCGCAGTTGGAGAAGCGCCGCAACGGCGAGTGGTAGATGCCGCACAGGTACTTGTCATCAGCGGTCTTCTCCAGGAATACACAGCGCTTATCCAGGCAACAGTTGCCGCACTGGGTGCACTCGCCGCGAATTTCGGCGGGAATTTTGGTCTGTCGCCCCACCACATCCTGAAAGTAGTGATGCACCGGCCCCTCGCTCAGCGCCTTCAGGTGGATCAGCATTTTTTTTAGGGTATGCCGATATTGCACAACGTATCTGATACGGAAGAAAGCCACGCTGGCAAGCAAAGGCAACAAGGGCAGAAGCAGGTACATACAGCCGATCAGCGTCAGCGTCAGTGATTGAACAAGATATTTCTTGAAAGCGGCCGTTCCGGGTAATACGGTCCGCTTGGGTGCAACAAGGATATCGGGTTGCATGATTGATTCGCTGAGGGTTCTTTGGGATGCGGGGGAATTCCGATTCACCGATGCGCTCGGCATCTTCAGTTTGGGCACCAGCAGGCGCCCAGAACGCCCCTGGGGGATTATGCTTCCGCCCCATTAACGTTCTGTGAATATCCGTCTATTGATGTTTTTCGGCATCGGGCCGAAAAACGACGAACGCCGGCGCCCTCGATAGCGGTCACTCGTCCGCATGGGACTCACCGTTCAAATGCCACTCGCCGATGCGCTTGCCCATCCGCACCAGCGGAACAAGGATGCCGGCCCGTGTCGGTGCCTCGAAGCGTTCGATGTCCTCGTAACCGCAGGCGCGGTACAGCGGCTCGCCGCCCATGGTCGCTGCCAGTTCCACCCGCGTGAAGCCCTCCGCCGCGGCGGCCTGCTCGCACAGCGCCAGCACCAGGCGGCCGATGCCGCGGCGCACGAAGGCCGGGCTGGTGTACATCGCCCGTACCCGCGCCCGGTCGCGGCGCGGATCGAGCAGGGCGGCATCGCGCCCGGCGCTGTGGTTGCCGCCGAACAGCGTGGCCCGGCGGCTCCAGCCGCCGCAGCCGGCGATGGCGCCCTCGCATTCGATGACATAGTAGGTGCCGTCGTCGATCAGCTGCGTATCCAGACCCATGATGTCGAACGAGGCTTCCACCGCCTCGGGCGGCAGGAACTGCGGCAGCAGGTCGCGGATCGCCGCCGTCATCAGTGGCTCGAGCGCGGCAATGTCCTCGCGCCGCGCCAGGCGGTGGGTGAAGCTTGCAGTCATCGCTCCTTCCTGCTTTACGTACTGCGGTTGCGAAGTTTGAAGTCAGCGGCCATGCCTGGCAACACCCCGCGAACTAATGCGAATCGTTGCCACTATATTTTGACGCAGCCCCGGCCTCGTTCACCTACTATTCGCATCGGCTTATCGATCACACCTCGCAGCACGGCGGATCTTGCGTGAAGAAATACCGATGCTCCACCTTCGCCCTGAAATGCACCGGGCGCCTGTTGCTGATCTACTCCGCACTCCCCGTCATCGCCCATGCGCAGACCGACGAAATACAGGTTTATGACGCCGGCATCGTCGACCGCGGAAAATTCGAGCTCACCGTGCATGGCAACTACACGCCGGACGGCCTGAAGCAGCCCGCCTTCCCCGGCGGCGTAGTGCCGAACCACTCGGTCAATGGCGTTTTTGAATGGGCCTATGGCGCCGCCGACTTTCTGGAATTGGGGCTATATCTGCCAGTTTATACCGTAACCAACAGCGGCAATCCGCAATTCGACGGCGGCAAGCTGCGCATGTTGTGGGTGGTGCCGCACGCCCGCCAGCGGGAATTTTTCTACGGCGTGAATTTCGAGTTCAGCTACAACGTGCACCACTGGGAAAGCACTCGCACCGCTCTCGAAATCCGCCCCATTGTCGGCCTGCATGAAGGGCGCTGGGATCTCATCTTCAACCCGATCCTGGATTCCAACTTCAAAGGCCTCGACCAGATGCACTTTGCCCCGGCCGAGCGCATCGGCTACAACCTGTCGCAGAAATGGGCTGTCGGCGTGGAGCATTATGGCGACCTTGGCCCCTTGCGGCATTTCGACCCGGTCTCGCAGCAATCACAGAGCCTGTTCGCCGTGGCCGACTATAACGTGGATGAAGCCAATTCGATCGAATTCGGCGTCGGCCACGGCCTGACCTCCCAATCCGACGATGTAGTCGTCAAGCTGATCATCAATCACGACCTGTAGGAAGTGCCCTCACCTACGGCTTGAGGAACGGCACCACCGACACGCTGTTCATCGGCGAGCCCTCGACCACCTTGGTGGAGTAGCCCAGGTAGACCAGCATGCCGCTGCGCCGGTCGATGAAGCGGCGCACCGTGGTCTTCTTGAAGATGATCGAGGTGCGCTCGCTGAACACGTCGGCATCCTCGGGCAGGCCCGCCGGCAAGGCCACGGGCGTCGCGGCCGCGCAGGAAATGGCGAAGCGCGAGGGGTCTTCCGCCAGCCCCAGGGCACCGGAATACCCACCAGTACGCGCCTGGCTCAGATAGCAGGTGACGCCGGGCACCCCGGGGTCCGGATAGGCGGTGACGCAGATCTTGTCGTTGGGGCTGGCCAGGCGGAAGGTGGTGCTGACGCAGCCCACGTCCTGCGAGGAGCTGTCGCCGCTGGCCGAAACCTTGGCCGTAGGCAGCAGGAAAGCGGCGCCGACGGCGGCAATCAGCAGCCCGGCAACGGCGGTTCCCACCAACAGGCGTATCTTCATCGGGACGCTCCCGGGACGGCGGTCCCATTTTTGCTTTACATTTATTTTCTTAAAACCGTGCAAAGTATCGCCAATTTCCTGCCCGGGGACATAAACCATTTGCCGGGCGGGGGCATCGTACTACTTTGTCCCCGCAACTTTCAGACCCGGCCGAGGCAGCGCCGGAGGCGGCGGTTTGCGCGGATCAGGATGCGTCGAGGGCACCCGGCTTGGCCGTGGCGCCTTTCTGGCTTGCGCCGTCGAGGCGCCAGGCCATCACTCCAGGGAGACACAGGATGGACAGACGTGAGTTGCTGAAAGGCACGGGCCTGCTGATGGGGGCCATGTTGCTGCCCGCATACGGGCGCGTGGTGGCGGCCGAGGTGCTCAGCACCAAGCTGGACGTGGGTTTCAAGAAGAAGCTCGCCGACGTGGCGCTGAACGCTGCCACCAGGGGCGGCGCCAGCTATTGCGATGTGCGCATCGGGCGCTACCTGCGCCAGTTCGTGATCACGCGCGAGACCAAGGTCGAGAATATCGTCAACACCGAGTCGCTGGGCGCGGGCATCCGCGTCATCGCCAACGGCGCCTGGGGCTTTGCCGCCACCAACGACCTGAGCGAGGACGGCGTCGCCGCCGCAGCGGCGCAGGCGGTGGGCATCGCCAAGGCCAATGCCAAGATCCAGACCGAGCCGGTGCAGCTCGCCCCCAACGCCGGCGTCGGCGAGGTCAGCTGGTCCACGCCGATCATCCGCAATTCAATGGAAGTGCCGATCAAGCAGAAAGTCGACCTGCTGATGAGCGTCAACAACGCCGCACTGAAATCCGGCGCCGACTTCATCCGCTCGATCCTGTTCCTGGTCAACGAGCAGAAGTATTTCGCCTCCACCGACGGCTCCTACATCGATCAGGACATCCACCGCATCTGGGCACCGACCCAGGTCACCGCGGTGGACAAGAAGTCCGGCAAGTTCCGCATCCGCCGCGGCTTGTCGGCGCCGATGGGCATGGGCTACGAATACCTCGACGCGCGCAAGGACGGCCGCATCCAGCTGGCCGGTGGCGCCACGGTCTATTCCACCTCCTACGACATGCACGCCGACGCCATCGCCGCCGCCAAACAGGCACGGCAGAAGCTGAAAGCACCTTCGGTCAAGCCGGGCAAGTACGATCTGGTGCTCGATCCCTCGCATCTGTGGCTGACCATCCACGAGTCGGTGGGCCATCCCACCGAGCTGGACCGCGTGCTGGGCTACGAGGCCAACTTCGCCGGCACCAGCTTCGTCACCCTGGATAAGTGGCAGTCCGGCAACTTCAAGTACGGCAGCGACAAGGTCACCATCTTCGCCGACAAGGTGCAGCCGCACACTCTCGGTGCGGTTGGCTACGACGACGAGGGCGTGAAGACGCAGCGCTGGGACCTGATCAAGGACGGCGTGCTGGTCAACTACCAGGCGATCCGCGATCAAGCCCACATCCTAGGCCTCAAAGCCTCGCAGGGCTGCTGTTACGCCGACAACTGGGCCAATGTGCAGTTCCAGCGCATGGCCAATGTGTCGCTGGCGCCGGGCAAGGACAAGCAGACCGCAGCGGAGATGATCAAGAACGTCGAGAACGGCATCTACATCATCGGCGACGGCTCCTTCTCCATCGACCAGCAGCGCTACAACGCGCAGTTCGGCGGCCAGCTGTTCTACGAGATCAAGAACGGCGCCATCACCCAGCAGATCGAGGACGTGGCCTACCAGATCCGCACACCGGAATTCTGGAACTCCTGCGTCGGCGTCTGCGACGAGCGCGACTTCCGCTTCGGCGGCTCGTTCTTCGACGGCAAGGGCCAGCCGATCCAGGTATCGGCGGTATCGCATGGCTCCAGCACGGCGCGCTTCAACGGCGTCAACGTCATCAACACCGCCCGCAGCCTCGGCTGA
>FTIF01349104.1_pt1 | contig 30593 bp, 35 predicted proteins | sample 1658001 | NCBI WGS metagenome assembly FTIF01 (sample SAMEA3914789, study PRJEB12502) | metagenome | biome: forest; material: soil | place: Canada | collected 2011-07-03 | depth 0.3 m | reverse complement strand
ATATAATATAAAGACTGACAACCAACCCCGTGACCACAAACCCCATAGCCGCAATGTCCGAAAAGACCAAGCTCCTGGTCTTCGCCATCATGGCCCTGGGCATGTTCATGTCTCTGCTCGACGTGCAGATCGTCGCCGCCTCGCTGCCGGAGATCGAATCCGGCCTCTCGGCGGGCGCGGACGAGGGTTCCTGGGTGCAGACCAGCTACCTGATCGCGGAGATCGTGATGATCCCGCTGTCGGCCTTCCTCAGCCGCGCCTTCTCCACCCGCTGGCTGTTCACCGTGTCGGCGGCGGCCTTCACCGTCTCCAGCATCGCCTGCGGCTTTGCCAGGAACCTCGACGTGATGATCGCTTGCCGAGCGGTGCAGGGCTTCGTCGGCGGTGCCATGGTGCCGACCGTGTTCGCCACCGGCTTCGTGTTGTTCCAGGGCAAGAAGCAGGCGCTGATCCCGGCCATCCTCGGCATCGTCGCTACGCTGGCGCCCACGCTCGGGCCGACGCTGGGCGGCTGGATCACTGACGTGCTGTCCTGGCACTGGCTGTTCTTCATCAACATCGTGCCGGGCCTGCTTATCACCATACTGGTGCCGATCTACGCCCGTGTCGACGAGGCCGATCCCAGCGTACTGCGCGGTTTCGATCCCTGGGGCATCCCGTTGCTGGCCATGTTCCTCGGCGGCCTGGAATACGTGCTGGAGGAGGGGCCGCGCTGGGACTGGTTCGAGGACACCACCAATTGCTGGGTAGCGGCAGCCTCCGCCACCTCGGCCCTGTTCTTCTTCTACAACAGCTTCACCCACCCGCGCCCGGTGGTGGACCTGCGCATCTTCCGCAACAGCCGCTTCGCCATGGGCTGCCTGTTCCAGTTCGTGCTCGGCGTCGGCGTGTTCAGCTCTATCTACCTGATCCCGCAATACCTGGCCAGCGTGCAGGACTACCGCAGCCTCGACATCGGCAAGGCCGTCTTCATCACCGGCATTGCCCAGGTGCTGGCCACGCCGTTCGCCGCCGGCCTGTCGCGGCGCATGGACCCGCGCCACATGATCCTGTTCGGCTTCCTGCTGTTCGCCCTGTCGCTGTACTCGATCAGCTTCCTCAACTCGCAGTGGGGCAAGGACCAGCTGTTCTGGCCGCAGGCGATGCGCGGCTTCGCCATGATGTTCTGCATCGTCCCGGCCACCAATATGGCCCTGGGGGCGATGCCGCCGCAGTGGCTCAAGTCGGCCAGCGGCCTGTCCAACCTGATGCGCAACCTCGGCGGCGCCATCGGCATCGCCGCCGCCAACACCGTCATCAACCACCGCTTCCATCTGCACTACACCCGGATTGTGGAGACCGTCACATTTGCCAACCCCAATGTGGACCCGGTTCTGTCCGGGTTGGCACGGCAAATGCAAGTACTCAGCTCAGACACCGCCGAGCAACAGCAGATGGCCATGAGCGTGCTGAACCAGTTGGTAAGCAAGGAGGCCCTGAGCATGACGTATGCGGACTCCTTCCTGGTCCTGGCAAGCCTGTTCCTGCTGGCGCTGGCGGTCCTGCCTTTCAGCCGCCGGATGCAGCCCAACGCTGCCTCCAGCCCTGACAGTCATTAGGAACGTCCACTGTGTTGTCTGCTGTCGGCTGCTGTACGCACTCCTCCTCCTGCGAGCCGACTTGTTTGGTGGCATGCCGCCCCTGCGTTCCCAGGCGCGGGGCGGCAGTAAGCCCACCTTTTTAATTCCCGCCCGCCGCCCATCGGCGCCGGGCATGATTCACTGGTGACAGAGGAAGCTGGGCTGTAAGCGGTAACAGCAAGCTTGAAGCGGCATTGTCCCCACGTTCCCGCCCCTCCCTGCGAGGGGCGGGACTCCATCATCCCCTTCTTTCGCCTGATTTCCGGCCTGCTGGCCGGGCCGATAGCCAGATATTCCTGTCCGCTGTAATATGACGATAATCATATTAAATCGGAGATGGCCATGCGCTATCCGGACAGCCGCAAGGAAGAAACCCACGCCCGCATCGTCGCCAGCGCCGCCGAGCTGCTGCGCGGGGCCGGCGTCAACGGCATCGGCGTCGCCGACCTGATGAAGTCGGTCGGTCTGACCCACGGCGGCTTCTACGCCCACTTCGATTCCAAGGAAGCCCTGGTGGCGGAATCCGTAGGCACCGCCTTGGAGCAGACCATGGCCCGTTTGCGTGCAGCGGCCGAGGAAGTGCCCAAAAGCGCCGGCCGCCAGGCCATTGCCGCGTCCTATCTCAGTGCAAAGCACCGCGACCACCCCGAAAAAGGCTGCGCGGTGGCGGCTCTCGGCGCGGATGTGGCCAGGATGACTCCCGCCACCAGGACGGTGTTCGAGGGCAAGCTGGAGGAGATGCTGGCCATGCTGGGGGGATACAGCGGAGACCGCGGCGACTCCCGTGACAAGGCCATCGTGATGTTCTCCACCATGGTCGGCGCGTTGGTGCTGGCCCGGGCAGTGCGCTCCAAAGGCTTCTCCGAGGAAATCCTCGAAGCGGCGCGGGAAGCGATATAGGCCAAGCAGATCTTGCCGGCTCCTTCCGACCCGAACCCCCGTAGAGCGGGCCGTGCCCGCCGCTTGTTTCCTTCGAGTTGCGCAGAAGCGGCGGGCACGGCCCGCTCCTGGTTGCTGTGAATCTGCGCCTTGTGCAAAAAACGCCCGTTCGTCCCGAGCGAATCGCGCAGAACCGTAGGGCGGCCTGTGGCCGCCGGCTTCAACGGGTAAATCCGGGCGGGCAGCCTATCCGGCAATAATCACGGTGCTGTGACCGTCACCGTCACCACTTCGGCCCCGCTATCGGCAACGACCTGCAGATGCGCCGCATTGGCAGCCGACACCACCCGCCCGCCCTGCACCTGAACGCTATAGCCGGCGGGGTAATGCAAAGCCGGCACATAAATCTCGGTGATCAGCCCGGCGCCCGCGCCGGCCCCGCTCGGCAACACCGTCGAATAGCTCAGCTCGAACACCTTGCTGTCCGCCTTGAAACCGAAGCTCAGCGGCGTTCCGGCAATCGCCTGCGGGTAAGGCCGCTCCAGTATCGCCAGCTTGGCCGGTTTGGCCGAGCCCAGATCGTTGTCGCTGCTGAACAGGCTCTGCGCCCCGCTGCCCTGCGCCTGCGTGGTCGGGTCGCCCCAGTTCTTGTACGACCAGACCATCCAGCTGCCGAGGTTGCGGTCGGCGAGGTCGGCCACGCGCGCGGTGTCGAGCAGGTCGTCGCTGGCACCGAACTCACTCAGCAGCGAGGCCGCGCCGAGGCGCTGGCTGGTGCTGCTGGCATTGCTGAACACGCGCTGCTCCAGCGCGCCGCAGGCCGGCAGTTTCTTCAGCCCGGTGGCCTGCAGCAGCGTTTCCGGCAGACAGTAGTTGTGCCAGGACAGACCCAGCTGATCGTCGGCGATGGCGCGCTCGCCCAGATGCGAGGCCACGCCGAAGTCGAACAGGATCTGCGGCTCCAGCCACACGATGTTGTCGGTGTCGACGCTGCGGATGCCCGCCAGCACCCGCTCGTACAGTGCCTGCAGCTTGTCGTTCTCGAAGCGCGAGCAGCCCTGCGGGTCGGCGCAGAACGGCCAGCTGCTGCCGGGCCAGGGCTCGTTGATGAGGTCGTAGCCCATCAGGTGATCCTGCGCGCTCCAGCGCGCCGCCACCGCGGTCCAGGCATCGCGATAGTCGTCCTGCAGGCTGTCAGCGTTGTTCCAGAAGCGGTCGAAGGCCTGGCTGGTCGAGGGCGTGAAATAGTTGAGCGGGAAGCCGACCTTGGCCACGCGGTCGAAGCGGCTCGGCTGTGTCGCCCAGTCGGGGAAGCCTTCGCCCTGGTAACGCTCGTTGTACAGGTCCTGGTGGAAATCCAGTTGCACGTAGATGCCACGCGCGGCGAGCAGTTGCACCACGCGGTCGATCTTGTCCAGGTAGGAAGAGTCGATCATGTGTGGCTGCGGCATCACGCCGGCGAACAGCACGCCCAGGCGCACCGAGTTGAAGCCATGCGCGGCCAGCCAGTCGGCATCGGCGGCGGTGAAGCCGTCCACCGAATCCGGCGCCACATAAGGCGCCTGCTTCCACACCGCGTTGACGCCGTGCAGAATCACCACGCGGCCCTGCTCGTCCACCATCCAGTCGCCGTTGCGCCGCAGCTGGTGATGCGCCGACACCGGATTGGAATTCGGTGCATGCACGCGCTCCTGTGCGGACGCGGTCTCGATTCCGGGCGAACGCGTGCAACCCCAGACAACAAGGATTGCAATCGCGGCGGTGGAAAAGAGCAGACGCAAACGCTTCAACCGAATCTCCAGCAGTTACCACTTATTTGTGACAGCTTAATGACTTATTTTCAGTCATTTGAATTGTGAAAGCCAAACGTTTCGCTCAACGGGATCAACGGCATACGCAGGTGATTGTCATAATCGACTGTCACAAACCAATGGGTACGATTGTCACAATTCATCGCGGCGTTTCGATTCAAGCGCTTGCACGGAATCGCGCGCTGAGTCGCCGCTTGTTTCGGGAGAAGCTTCAAGTCGGGTAGTCTGAATGTGACAAGCCGCCGCAAGGGCTCCCGCGCCCGGTTCAGCGCAAAAAGGCATGAAAAAAAGGAAACGCCAATGATCGCGATCGAGCCCATCGGCCATGTGCGCAGCACCCGCCGGGATCTGAGCGACGACGATTGGGGCGCCGTCACCGCAAGGATCGAACTGCTGGAGTCGTTTCCCGTTGAATGCCTGCTTGGCCTGGAAGAGTTCTCACACGCCGAGGTGCTGTTCCATTTCGACCGGGTGCAGGAAGCCGCCATCGTGCGCGGTGCGCGTCATCCGCGCGGCAACAGGAGCTGGCCCCTGGTCGGCATCTTCGCCCAGCGCGGCAAGGATCGCCCCAACCGGCTCGGCAGCACCATGGTCGAGATCGTCGGCAGGGAAGGGCGCAATCTCGAAGTCCGCGGGCTGGATGCCATCGACGGCACGCCGGTGCTGGACATCAAGCCGGTGATGGCCGAGTTCCTGCCGCGCTCCGCGCTGCGCCAGCCGGCGTGGTCGCGCGAACTGATGCGCGAGTACTGGGACGCCGCGAAACCCTAGATAGGGCCTAAGCCACAGCCTCGGTGAACGTCAGCTCCACGCCGAGTCCGCACGGATCGGTCAGGAACAGCTGCACCTGGCCGAGCGTGGCGACGCCGCCGACTTCATAGGCAATGCCCAGCGCGTCCAGTCGCATGCGCGTTTCATCCAGGCCGTGGCAGGAGAAAGCGATATGGTCGAGCCAGCCGGTCGCCTGGGCCTGGCCGTCGCTCAAGGCGGCAAGTTCGGTGGACAGGTGCAGGATGTCGCGCTCGCCGGCATACAGCCAGTATCCGCGCGAGTTGAAGCCCGGCCGCGGGCCGACGCGGAGTCCCAGCACCTCGCAATAGAACTCGCGCACCTGTTCCAGCAGGGCGCCCGGCGCGCGGATGTTGTAGTGGCTGAGCGATGAGATGGTCATCGCTCCACCATAGGGCTAGCGCTCGATTCCTTCAACACCGTTGTCTGCGAGCGCGACCCTTGCCGGAGCGCTGTCGCCATCCCTCGTCCACTCGGGGCCAGCCCAGAGATGCTTGAGTCGCTCGCCCAGCGTGCCGGGCCGCAGCACATCACGCCACATATCCAGAAACTCGTGGAAGTTGAGCGTGAGCAGATTGTACGAATGCGGTTGGCGCACGATGCCGTAGTCCACCGCTTCGCGCTCCTCTTCGTAGGTGCCGAACAGGCGGTCGAATACGATCAGCACGCCGCCGTAGTTCCGGTCGATGTACTGCGGGTTGCGGCCGTGATGCGCGCGATGGTTGCTGGGCGTGTCGAACACGAGCTCGACCCAGGCCGGCAGCTTGCCCACGCTCTCGGTGTGGATGAAGAACTGGTAGGCGAGATCGCAGCCGTAGAGGAAGAACACCACGGCTGGATGCACCCCCAGCAGCACCAGCGGCATGAAGAACAGCCACCAGCCGGTGACGGAGTAGAGCAGGCTCTGCCGCATCGCCGTGGTCATGTTCATGCGCTCGCCGGAGTGGTGCACCACGTGCGCGCTCCAGAACCAGCGCACGCGGTGGCTGGTGCGGTGGAACCAGTAGTAGCAGAACTCCACGCCGACGAAGATCGGCAGGATGGTCCAGGCATTGGCCGGAATGTCCCACAGGCGGTGCTGGTAGAGCCAGTGCGCCGCCACGCCGGTGATCAGGGCGTAGGCCGCCAGCTCGAACACCTGGTAAGCGGCGCCGAGGCTGAGGTTGGCGAGGATGTCCTTCCACTGGAACTGCTCCAGGCCGCGCCGCCGCATCGCCAGCCACTCCACCGCGAAGCCGAGCAGGAACAGCGGCGTCATCACCGTCAGCACCAGCTGCTTCCAGTCCGCGTTCTGGCCCGCTATGGCCTGCAACTGCTGCATCCACTCCATCATGGCGCTTCACCCCGGGTTTTCGACCCTGGCATTGTTGGCCGGAGCGGGTATCCAGGGATTGACTGCGCCGGACAAATTTTTGACACTTCTCGCCATGGCAAAAGACGGACGGGCAATTGCAGCGCAGGGCGTGGTGCCCAGCACCTACGTGCGCCTGCTCTATGAATACCTGGAGCGCCGCGGCCTCGATGCGAAAAAGCTGCTGCAGTCGCCGCCGCCGGAAGCCATAGACCGCGGCCTGGGGCGCTACCCGGTAGAGCGCTGGCGGCGCCTGCTGGAGAAAGCCGCGGCGCAGCTGGACGATCCCCTGCTCGGCTTGCACCTGGGCCGCAGCATCACGCCGGCGCATTTCGGCGTCATCGGCTATGTACTGCTGGCCTGCGGCAACCTCGGCGCCGCCCTGCAGCGCTTGCAGCAGTACCAGCGCCTGGTCTACGACGTCAATCCGATGCGCTACCGCTTCGACAAGAACGCGGTGGTGCTGGAATGGGGTGTGGAACAAGGCCGTCCCGGCGCCCTGGCGGACGAAACCGCCATCGCCGCCCTGGTGCAGATGGCGCGCGATCTCACCGGCACGGCCTTTCCGCCCGACGAGGTGTGCTTCGTCAACGCAGCGCCTGCGAGCCTGAAACCCTATCGCGATTACTTCGGCTGCCCGGTGAAGTTTGACCAGCCGCGCACCGTGGTGCGCTTCGCACTGCGCCTGCTGGCCCTGCCGCTGCGCCAGCCTGACGCCGCGCTGCTGGCCCTGCTGCAACGGCAGGCCGATGCCCTGCTGGGCGAATTGCCGGACGGCGACGACATCGAGCAGGCCGTATGCCGCTGCATCGCCGGTCTCAGCCGCGAAGGCGAGCCGACCCTGGAGCGCGTCGCCGCCGCCCTGCACACCACGCCGCGCACCCTGCATCGCCGGCTGGAACAGCAGGGCTGCAATTTCCGCGGCCTGCGCGAGCGCACACGCCAGCGCCTCGCCGAAGATTACCTGCGCGACCCACGCCTGCGCCTGGCCGAGATCGCCCAGCTGCTCGGCTTCTCCGAGCAGAGCGCCTTCAGCCGCTCCTTCCGCCGCTGGACCGGCCAGTCGCCGAACGTATGGCGCAAAGGGCTTTAGCGGTTCGGCAATCCAAAGCAAAGTCCGTTCGCCCCGAGTGAATCGCGTAGCGATTTGTATAGAGGGGCCTGCGCTTCGGCTCGCAATATCGTAGGGCGGCCCGTGGCCGCCGGCTGTTCCATCAAGATCGCGCCAATGCGGCGGACGCAGCCGAAGTCGTAGGGCGGCCTGTGGCCGCCGGCTTCCCCATCAAGGTTGCGCAAATGTGGCGGACACGGCCGAAGTCGTAGGGCGGCCCGCGGCCGCCGGCTGTCTCATCCAGGCCGTGTCAATGCGGCGGCCACGGCCCGCCCCACAACAGATTCGAACTACTTCCGAATTGGCAGGGCGTTACTTCCCCAACTCCGCCGGCGCATGCGTTTCCCAAGGCCCGAAGCCATGCGCCTGGATCACCACCTCTTCCTTGGTGTAGCCGAAATGCAAGGTCTTCGGCTGGATCACCGCGGCGGAACCGGGCGGGAGCGCCACCGCCACCGACGGATCGCTGCCGTCACCGCTGCCAAGGTAGAGCGTGCCGGAGATCACGGTGACGTGTTCGATACCCGGATGCCAGTGCACGTTGAGCTTGTAGTTGGCCGGGAACAGGATGCGGGCGGTGAAAGGGCCGGCCTTCTTCATGTCGCCCTCGATCATCGCCAGCTTGACCCCGGGCCGACCGGGAAAATCGACCCAGCTCAATTGCGGCGGAGTCAGTGCGACGAAGGCAGGTGGCGTTGGCGTCGCCTGGGCGTACGCCGCCTGGAGACCGAGGAGCAACAGGCCGCAGGCCAGCGCAGAACCGGGAATCGCTTTCATGGATATCTCCACAAGGTAACGCCGAGGCAGCAGTCTAGCGCTTTCAGGCCGCGCCTGGCCCCAGTGCCGGCAATAGCTCTTCCAGCCGTTTCAAGATGTGCACGCCATCTGGAATCCGCGGGTCGGCCTCTTCCGGCTGATAGGCGAATACCCGCATTCCGGCAGCGACGCCGGCCTGCACGCCGACCAGGCTGTCTTCCACCACCGCGCAGTCTGCGGGCTGCACACCCATGGCCTGCGCCGCATGCAGGAACAGGCCGGGATCGGGCTTCCAGCTGCCGACTTCATAGCCGCTGAAGATGTGGTCCTTGAAGTAGGGCAGCAGCCCGGTCAACGTCAGGCTCAGCTCGATTTTTTCACGTGGCCCGCTGGACGCCACGCACATCGGCAGGCGCAGCGCGCGCACCAGCTCCACCGCGCCGGGGATCGGCTGCAGCCCGGCCCTGAAGGTGCTCTCGGTACGGGTGCGCACCTGAGCCACGAAGTCAGCGGGCAGCTCGCGGCCGAGCCAGGTCTGGATCTGCGCCACGCACTGGTCCAGCTTCCAGCCGCGGAAATAGGCATTGGTTTCGCGCAGCGGCAGGTCCAGTCCCAGCTCGGACGCCATCTTCAGCAGCACGCTGGTGCCCAGCTCCTCGCTGTCGACCAGGGTGCCGTCGCAATCGAAGATGACGAGTGCGGGAGTCATGCCTTGCCGCGCATCAGGCGCGCACGGCGGCGGTGTTCTTCGGTGCCGCGCCGGCTAACGGCGCCTTGTAGCGCAGGAAGGGCAGCAGCTTGCCCAGCCAGCTGAGGATGCCGTGCTGGTTCATCCACAGGGCATAGGCGACATAGTCCGGATCGCGCAGGCTCAGGTGATTTTCCTCGGTGCGCGCGCGCAGGAAATAGATCAGGTTGAGCAGGCCGAGCAGGCAGCAGTTGCGCACTTGCTCGAAGCCGTGCGCATCGCTGATCCAGGGCACCGAGATCAGCCACCAGCTCAGGTTCTTCGACAGGTAGGCGGGGTGCTTGGTATAGCGGTAAGGGCCGCTGGTGATGACGCCGCGATAGGTCAGGTTGGAGAAGCGCAGGCCGAAGGCGACGGTGGACAGGCCGTAGACGAACAGCAGGGCGATGATGACACCGGCCCAGATGTTTTTCAGTGCGGGCACGCCGTTGAGCCAGTTGTCCCAGAACAGGCCGTCGTCGTAGTGCAGGTACATGCTGCCGATGACCGAGTAGAACGGCTGGTAGCAGAGCAGGGCGATGATCCAGCCGAACGCGGTCGGCTCGGTGCTGCGGATGTGCGAGTCGAACAGGCGCAGGGTGATGGTGTAGCCGACCACGCAGAACAGCAGGTCGACGGTATACGACAGGTCGTAAAGGAACTGGTACCAGCCGGCGCTGTTGTTGACCGAGAAGGCTGCCCAGGAATTGCCCAGCGAGCGCACCTCGCCTCCCAGGTAATTCATCATCAGCGGCAGGAAGAAGGCCTTCACCGCCCAGCCCATGAAGTGGGACTGCAGCGCCGGCCGGTCGATCTCGTCGAGACTACGGCCGGACAGCAGCAGCACCGGCACCATGCCGAGCTGCCAGTAGCTGTCGTGCGGATCGGCCAGGCGGGTGTCGGTCCAGATGAAATAAGGCACCACCAGCACCGCCACCGGACCCAGCAGAGCCAGCAGGAAGCCCCAGAACGGATCGTAGAAGCTGCCGTGATATTCCGGAAACAGCCAGTACACCCCGGCGATGATGCCGAACGTCAGCAGCAGGCCCAGCAGGCGCACCGCGACGCGCTTGTAATCGGGGCTGCGCAGCGCCTTTCCGGCGAGGCCGGTGGCCGGGTTGAGGTAGGTGCGCATGACCAGCAGTTCGACGCCGCCGATGATCAGGAACACCATCGCGCAGCCGACCAGGCCGACCAGCAGGTGGTTGCTGCTGACGCTGCCCATCTTCCCGGGCAGCGGCCCCAGCAGCGCATCGAGGCTGGGACCCCACTGGATCAGCCCGAGGATGGCGCCGAGGCCGCCGGCCAGGGCCAGCAGGTTCAGGCCGAAATTGGCGGCCGAGCGCGGCGCGTCCTGCGCCTGGACCGGCACAGGCTTCGGTTTCGAGGGTGCGGGCATGCGGGGCGGTGAGTCCTTGCTGTTTTTTGGCGCACGGCGTGCCGTGAGCCAGGAGGGCGCTAGTTTTGCACGCGGCCGCACCTTTCTTCAAAAGACCGCCGGAAAGAGCGGGGCCCGGCGCGGAGCCTTCGCTCACCGCATGCGTGCCAACAAAAACCCATGGCACACATGGCACGCATGGTGTTTTTCACCCCTTTTCCCGTCGACTGTCACATTCGCAGCCCCGGAAGTAGGGTGGGTGGAGCGAAGCGCAACCCACCGTTGCGCGCTGGCCGGGCGTTCAGGGCCACGCGAATGACATTGAGTAACCGTAGGCTGGGATGAGCGCAGCGAATCCCAGCGCTTCACCCCCTCCAGATGTACACCTTCCCCACCAAAGTTCATCCCCCACGTCCCCTCACTCACCGTATGCGTGCCAACAAAAATCCATGGCACGCATGGAGAAAAACGCCGAATTTCGTGCGGGACGCCGTTCCGGCTATGGCTGCTTGCCGCCGATGGCCCGCGCCGGATCGAACTGCAGTTTCACCCCGGAAAGTTCCGCCTGGAGCGTGGCCTGTATCAGCGTCGCCAGTTGCTGCGCCGCCTCGCCGTAACCCAATCCCTGGGGGCGGATATTGGAAATGCAGTTGCGTTCGGCGTCGTTGCGACCGATCCGGGGCGCATAGGTCAGGTAGGCGCCCAGGCTGTCGGGCGAGGACAGGCCCGGACGCTCGCCGATCAGGCTCACCGCAATGCTCGCGCCCAGCCGCTCCCCCACCTCGTCGGCCAGCGCAACACGGGCGTGGGTGGCGATAATGATGGGGGCCAGCACCAGCCCTTCGGGCAGCAAGGGCCGCAGCGCCCGCAACAGCGGCACGGCGTGCTGCTGTACCGCGGTGGACGACAGGCCATCGCTGAGCACCAGGACCAGATCTGCGCCATCGCTGCCGAGCGCATCGAGCGTGGCCAGCGAGTCTGCCTGCAGGCGCCGTCCCCAGTCGGGCCGGGCCAGGTAGGCGGCCTGGTCGGGGGCGCCGCTGCGGACTTCGCCGACGGCCCAGCCCTCGGCTTCGAGCGCCGGCCGCAGCGCCTGCACATCAAGGGGAGTGAGCACGGCATCGCGCGCCTGCGCATGCGCCAGCTCGAATGCCAGCACTGCGCGCGTCGGCAGGCTGGAACCGCTGCGGCCCAGCGCGATGCGTGCGTCGGTATGACGGCGCAAGGCAGTCCAGGAGTCCTCGATCACCGGCTGGATGTCGTCGGGTGTCGCAGCGGGTGGCTGGTCCCTCACTGTGCGGCCTCGGCGAAAGCGGTCAACGCGGGCAGGGCCTCGCTGCCGCGGCTGTCGCGCAGGCGGCCGGCCGCGTCGACGATGCGCATGCGCTGCAGCCAGCTTTCAAACTCGGGCGCACGCTTCAGTCCCAGTGCTTCGCGCAGATACAGCGCGTCGTGGAAGCTGGTGCTCTGGTAGTTGAGCATGATGTCGTCCGCGCCGGGCACGCCCATGATGTAGTTGACCCCTGCGGCGCCGAGCAGCAGGAGCAGGCTGTCCATATCGTCCTGGTCGGCTTCGGCGTGGTTGGTGTAGCACACGTCCACGCCCATCGGCAGGCCCAGCAGCTTGCCGCAGAAATGATCTTCCAGTGCGGCGCGAATGATCTGCTTGCCGTCGTAGAGATATTCCGGGCCGATGAAGCCGACCACCGTGTTGACCAGCAGCGGCGAGTAGGCGCGGGCCACGGCATAGGCGCGCGCTTCCAGCGTCTGCTGGTCGACGCCATGGTGGGCATTGGCCGAGAGGCCGCTGCCCTGGCCGGTCTCGAAGTACATGACATTGTTGCCGAGCGTGCCGCGCTTCAGGCTCAGCGCGGCATCCTGCGCTTCGTTCAGCAAGGCGAGGTCGATGCCGAAGCTGTGGTTGAGCGCTTCGCTGCCGCCGATCGACTGGAACACCAGGTCCAGCGGCGCGCCGCGCTCGATCGCCTCGATCTGCCGCGTCACATGGCTCAGCACGCAGGACTGGGTCGGGATGTCGAAGCGTGCGATGAGCTCGTCCAGCAGCCGCCACAGCGTCAGCAATTTCGCCGGATCGTCCGTCGCCGGATTGATGCCGATGACCGCGTCGCCGGCGCCGTAGAGCAGGCCGTCGAGGATGCTGGCAGCGATGCCGCGCGCATCGTCGGTGGGATGGTTGGGCTGCAGGCGCACCGCCAGCCGCCCGGGCAGGCCGATGGTGTTGCGGAAACGCGTCACCACGCTGCATTTGCGCGCCGCCAGGATCAGGTCCTGGTTGCGCATCAGCTTGCTCACCGCCGCCACCATCTCCGGCGTGAGGCCGGGGGCCAGCCGTGTCAGCGTAGCGCTATCGACCTGCTCCGACAGCAGCCAGTCGCGGAAAGCCCCGACGCTAAGCCCGCGCACCGGTGCGAACGCCGCGTCGTCGTGGCTATCGAGAATCAGCCGCGTCACTTCGTCCGTCTCGTACGGGATCAGTGCCTGTTCAAGAAAAGTTGTGAGCGGCAGCTCGGACAAGGCCAGTTTCGCCGCAGCGCGCTCCTCGCGGCTGGCGGCGGCAAGGCCTGCCAGCTGGTCGCCGGAGCGCAACGGGCTGGCCTTGGCCAGCAGCTCCCGCAGGTCGCGGAAGACGTGGTTGCGGACGCCGATGCGGGATGTATAGCTCATGCGGTTCTCCCGGAGGAGAAGATCACATCTCCGCAGTCCGGACAAGCTAAGAGCCTATAACACAATGAATCACGCCTGCGTTGCAGTCCAAAATCGCGTCAGGCAAGGCGGAAGCCCCGGCCATGGTGATTCCATGGCCGGGGCTGACAACGCAGCCTGGCGCGATTTTGGGCGCAACCCTTCGGGACGGGGCCATTTTTACGCATTGCTGCGCCAGCCGGTGCTTGCATGGAATGACCATGCCGCGCCCCGTCCGACTTGCACTGCGTAAAAATGACCGCCGTCGCAGGCGCGATTCATTGTGTTATAGGCTCTTAATGGGTCTTTTCGAACTTCATGCGGCCGCGCGGCACGAAGCCGGCCCGCTTGATGCTGCGCATGGTCAGGTTCTGGCTCTTGAACAGCGCCACCTTGAAGACGATCGGCGACAGGCAATCGGTCTTGTTGTGGTAGATGCGCAGACCGCGGTCGGTTCTCTGGAAGCGGCGTATCTCGTCGGGGCTGAATGCGAAGCGGTTTCTGAAAAACAGGCCGACGTCGAACTTCAGCTCGGTCGGCGACACGATCATGACGGCATGCGTGGAGGAGCCGCTGTATAGCCCCTGCTTGAACTGGCCGTAGAGTATCGTTTTCATGCAAGGCGCCTGTGGCGGCCGTGGTGTCCTGCTGAAGTCGCAAGCTTCGTGCCGCTCAGCGGGCGACCTCGTCCTCGTATTCGGAATCGGGGCGGTCGCAGAGCTGCAATTTCTCCAATTCCTGGTTGTTGAGCAGGTCCCAGCGCCGCCAGCTGTAGTACAGGCGCAGCTGCGGCGCCGGCTGCGGCCGGTCGGCTTCCGCCACGCGGATGACCGCATGCCCGTGAACCGGATCGAGGCTGTGCACGCCGTTGACCCAGCGCCGGCGTATGGCGCCGTCTTCAAACTCCGCAGCGACAATGATCCTGCGCGCAAGCCACTGCCGGTTTTCCCGATATTCCCACAGCAGGGAATGGAAGTCGTAGGCATCGGCCGCATTGCGATGTGGGGTGTAGAGCAGGCTCAGCCGTTGCTCGCCGGCATTGGCGAAAACGAGGCCGAACAGGCGCAAATCGGCTGGCGTGCTCATGGCCGGACGCTGTTCGGGGTTAGACTGAAATGGAATTGGTGATGCTGTTTCATCCCATGCACCGCTTGCCCTCAGCAATCCCCATCATCTCTACTTCCGCGGAAATCATCCAACACCATGCGAGTTTTGAAGATTCTCGGATGCCTGCTGTTGCTGGGAATCGGGTTCGTCGGCGGTGCCGCGAGTTTTGTCCAGACCCAGGCCCGGCCGCTGCCGGTGGTCCGTCAGTGCGTTTCCACCGAGGTGTGCCTGACCGATCCCGAGGTGCTCGGACTGCTGACTTCGGTCGGCTTGCATCTGGCCCCCGGCCTGACGCCGTCCATCGTGGCGCGCAGCCCGGAATGCGTCGGAATCCGCAGTCCGAAGCCGGAAGCGCGGGTCGATCTGGTTTTTTTCCCGACCCGCGATCTACGCGATCTGCTCGACCTGACGCCGGGCGATGAAAAATACCTGCTGGGCTGCATTGCCCTGATGCGGCAGGTCGTCGATGCGCAGCACCTGCGCAACTGGAGGGTTTTCAGCAACGGTCCCGGCAGGCAGGAGATCGCCTACCTGCATTTCCACCTGGTCGCGGACTAGGGTCCCGAGCCACCGCCCGATCCACCAAGTATCGAGGAGAGGGACTCGCCGGTCGGAGTGATGAAGTCGTCGAGCTGCCAGCAGGCCGAGTCGGCGGCCTTGCGCAGTTTCAGTTTGACGCTGCGCGTCACCGCGCCGGCCGGCGCGCCCGTAGCGGAGGGATAACTCATCACCACCACCGCGCCGCGGCCGTCCTGCGACTCCCGCTGGAATTGCAGCGGGTAGCCCATGCCGCTGTCCTGCGGGCCCAGCCAGGGATCGTATTGCAGATGGCAATGCCCATGTTTCATCACGCAGTCGCGCTCGTCCTGCAGCTTGCGCAGCAGGCCCGGACTGACCACCGCGTTGACCTGCTCCGGCGATTCGTTGAAGAAGGAGTAGCTGGAGCGGTAGAAGCCTTGGGCGAAGGTTTCCGGGTAGGGCGTGCAGGATTGCGCGGCCGCATCGGTCACGCCCGCTGTCGTCATCAGGATCGCTATCAGCCAGCGGCGCATCGAATCTCTCGCTTCCATCGAGTGAGGCCCCATCGGGTGTGACCCTAGTGTAGCCGCAGCGGCGTGCGCCCATGCTTCAGGGCGCGCTGGCGATCTCGTCGTAGCCGCGCCCGAGGAATTCGATCAGGCAGAAACCGTGGCCGAAAGGGTCCGCCAGGTGGGCGATCCTGCCCCAGCGGTGGGTCTCGCTGTCGCCTTCCAGAACAGCTCCGACTGCAACGGCCTGGTCGATCGCCGCCGCAAGATCCTCGACCACGAAATCCAGGTGGACCGGCGTCCAGTGGCGCCGGTAGTCGCGTGTTTGCTGCATGGTGCGTGAAGCAGGACTGCCTCCAGCCTTCAGCAACAGGTAGAAAGGGACGGAGCCGCCGAGCATTTCCACGCCGCCGTCGCCGAAGCGGCGGCTCACCCTGAGATCGAACGCTGCGCTGTAGAAGGCGATAGCGCGGTCGAGATTGTCGACGTCGATGTTGACCAGCAGTTGCATGTTCGCACCAGTCCGGGCTTGTGCCCGCGCTCGTTTGCTGCGGTCGAGCCTAGCACGGGTTTTCGCTGTGGCCCTGGTGCGGACATCGATTCTCCCTAGTGCGCCGATTCGGCTGCCGCAGCGACTGCCGGCGTGACGGCCGCCGACAGCAGCTTCCCCTGCAACAGCAGCATCAGGGTTTTCAAAGCCAGCACGCCGATGATCAGGTTGGCGGCGACGAACAAGCCGGGCGTCAGCCATTCGACGGCGCCGCCGGAGCCGCGCTCGACCATGCGCATCGCCACGGTCGGCAGGGCCGCGACACCGAAGCTGAAGGCCCAGTAGGAAGGGCTGAACGCCTGCTGACGGATCCACGGCAGCAGACGCAGCAACAGCAAGGCTTGATACAGGCCATAGCCCAGCAGGATCTGTGCGAGCAGGTCGGGGACGCCGCTGGTGAGGCTCAGGTAGGTGACGCCGCCCACTACCGGCGGTGCGAGCTGGATGCCCAGGCTCGGCCGCAGCGCCGGCGGCAGGCTCTCATGCACCGCCGCCCGGTGCAGGATCAGCGATTCGATCGCCAGCCAGGACAGCAGGCCGGCACCGAAGAACCAGGCGCCGATCTGTGGCCAGCCGAACGTCGCCGCCGCGGTGCCGGCGACGAAGTTCTGCGCCACGGCCGGCAGGTAGATCGCCGGCGTGACCAGCTCGGGCTTGCGGCCGCCCTGCCAGAAACGCCCGTGCAAATACAGTCCGAGCGCCAGCTGGCCGGTCATCGCCACGCCGAACAGCACGAGTGCCCCCGGCCGCGAGTAGGGCACCAGGGCCATCGCCGCCAGCAGGCTCGAAACCGGTCCCAGCGCACTGAACGAGGACTGTACCGGGTGCTGCATTTCGGCCAGCGCCTCGGCGCGGTGAATGAGCCATTTGTGCGCGTAGGCGACGACGGTCGCCAGCCAGGTGGCAAGGCCGGCGAAAGTAAGCGCCTCCGCGATGGACGCCGGTAGATGCCACAGCTCTACCGCCACGCTCCAGGCTTTGGCGATGGCCAGCAGGCCCACCGCAATGGCAAAGAAGGCGACCGGAATCGGGCTGTGTTGCTTGTTCATGGCGTTGCTCCCAAAGTGGCCGCCATTCCAGGGCGGCCCGCTGACAGGATCAATCTAAGCCAGTGCGGCAAGCCGATGAATAGCGCTCCATCCCGATTTTCTGCCCGATCGTCTCATTCGCCGTCTACGCTGCCTTCGGCCCGGCTTGCCGGGCGCTGCTTTCGACGTCCGGCAGCAGGCCGGCCAGCAGGCCGATCAGCGGCAGGAAGGCGCAGATCTGGTAGACGAAGCCGATGCTGGTGCGATCGGCCAGCACCCCCAGCACGGCGGCGCCGACGCCGCCCATGCCGAAGGCGAAGCCGAAGAACAGCCCTGCGACGGTGCCGGTCTTGCCGGGCATCAGCTCCTGCGCATAGACCACGATGGCAGGGAAGGCCGACGCGAGGATCATGCCGATCGGCACGGTCAGCAGGCCGGTCCACAGCAGGCTGGCGTGGGGCAAAGCCAGGCTGAACGGCAGCACGCCCAGGATCGAGGCCCAGATGATGCGCTTGCGGCCGAAGCGGTCGCCGAGCGGGCCGCCGATGATGGTGCCCACCGCCACCGCGCCGGTGAACACGAACAGGTACAGCTGCGCGCTGCGCACCGACACCTGGAAATGATCGATCAGGTAGAAGGTGTAGTAGCTGGTGATGCTGGCCAGGTAGAAGAACTTGGAGAAGATCAACGCCAACAGCACGCCAATGGCCTTGCGCACCTGGGCCGGCGGCAGCTCCGTCTGCGTGCCGGCGCCGGCGCCTTTCGGCTTCAGCCGCGCCAGGCCATGGTGGCGATACCAGCGGCCGATATTGGCCGTGATGACCATGCCCAGCAGGGCGACGACGCAGAACCAGGCCACGCTGCCCTGGCCGCGCGGCAGGATGATCAGGGCCGCCAGCAGCGGTCCGATGGCGGAGCCGAGGTTGCCGCCGACCTGAAACAGCGACTGGGCCAGGCCGTGCCGGCCGCCTGAGGCCATGCGCGCCACCCGCGACGATTCCGGATGGAACACCGAGGAGCCGGTGCCGACCAGGGAGGCCGCCAGCAGCAGCCAGCCGAAACTGCCGGCCTTGGCCAGCAGCAGCAAGCCGACCAGGGTGAAGCCCATGCCCGCCACCAGCGAATACGGCCGCGGCTTGCGGTCGGTATAGGCGCCGATCAGGGGCTGCAGCAGCGAGGCGGTGATCTGGTAGGTGAAGGTCAGCAGGCCGATCTGGCCGAAGCTGAGCGCATAGGAGTCCTTCAGCATCGGGTACATCGCCGGCATCAGGGCCTGCATCAGGTCGTTGAGCAGGTGGCAGACGCTGATCGCGGCAAGGACGCTGAATACGGTGGTCTGGGCTGTGATCTGGGCCGCGGCCTGAGCCATGGTCTGGGCAGCGACCGGGGAGGTCGCTTCGGCGGATCTGGCGGCTGGGGCTCCGGCGGGCAGGGTGGCAGCGTTTTCGCTCACGGGACTTCTCCTGATTGTTGCCAGCGCTTCCGCAAGGGCGGGGCGCCGCGGCAGGATACGCGCTAGAATCAGGCCTGCTTGCGTTGGTGGGTCAGCTTACATCGAGAGTGGGCCAAATCAGGGTCATGCGTAACATCCGGTACTCCCCCGAATACGACACCGTGCCGCGTGCGGTGGTGGCCATCGGCAACGAATATCCGACCGGCTACGCCGGTGCGCCGCACAGCCACCGGCGTTCGCAGCTGCTCTACGGCGCCTCCGGCGTGATGACGGTGAGCACCCGGCACGGTGCCTGGGTGGTGCCGCCGGAGCGCGCCGTGTGGCTGCCCGCCGGCGAAGTCCATGACGTGGCCATCATCCAGGGGCCGGTGAGCACGCGCAGCGCCTACGTCTGGCCCGATGCGATCGAGGGTCTGCCGCAGTGCTGCCAAGTGCTGGGCATGACGCCGCTGATGCGCAGCCTGCTGCTGGAAGCGGTGGACGTGCCGCTGCAATACGATCTCGACGGTCGCGACGGCCTGGTCATGGCCCTGCTGCTGCAGGAAGCGCGTCGCCTGCCGGTGCTGCCGCTGTCCCTGCCGTTTCCCAAGGATCGCCAGCTGGCGCGACGCTGCAAACGCCTGCTGGAGCGGCCCACCCCGCACGACACCATCGAGCGCTGGAGCGAGGCGCTGCAGATGAGCCGGCGCGCCTTCACCCGGCATTTCCGCGCCGAGACCGGCATGAGCTTCGGCGCCTGGCGGCAACAGGCCTGCCTGTTCGCGGCTCTGCCGCGCCTGGCGGCAGGCGTGGCGGTGACCACGGTGGCGCTGGACCTGGGCTACGACAGCCCGGCGGCATTCACCAGTATGTTCCGGCGTGCGCTGGGCGCGCCGCCGAGCCGCTACTTTCGCTCCGCCACATCAGTTCAGGGATTGCACCTGGGGGAGGGATGAACGCCGTCGGGTGCTGGACATCTTGTACCGAAAGGTACAAGATGTACCTATCGGTACAAATCAGCCAGGAGCATCGATCATGAGCGCACGTCCCCCGCTTCCCCCTTTCACCCGTGAAACCGCCGCCCAAAAAGCCCGCATGGCCGAGGACGCGTGGAACACCCGCGATGCCGAGCGCGTGTCGCTGGCCTATACCGAGGACAGCCGCTGGCGCAATCGCGCCGAATTCCTGGTCGGGCGGCCCGCCATCGTCGCATTCCTCACCCGCAAATGGGCGCGCGAGCTGGACTACCGCCTGATCAAGGAAGTCTGGGCCTACAGCGACAATCACATCGCCGTGCGTTTCCAGTACGAGTACCGCGACGATTCCGGCAACTGGTTCCGCGCCTACGGCAACGAGCAATGGGAGTTCGACGCCAATGGCCTGATGCAGCGCCGCGAGGCCAGCATCAACGATGTGTCGATCAAGGAAAGTGAACGCAAGTTCACCTGGCCGAAGCTGGGGCCGCGCCCGGCGGACTTCCCCGGCCTGACCGAACTGGGCATGTAAAGGCTCTGATGCCACGCACCATCGGTGAACGCAGCGATGCCATCCCGGCGCTGGCGGAAGTGTTCCGCACGCATGGGTTCGAGGGTGCGTCGCTGTCGCTGATCGGCGCGGCCACCGGCCTCGGCAAGGGCAGCCTCTACAACTTCTTCCCCGGCGGCAAGGAAGAGATGGCGCAGGCGGTGCTGGACCACATCGACAGCTGGTTCCGCGACGAGGTGTTCACGCCGCTGCGCCAGGCGCAGGAGCCGCGTGCCGGCATCCGCGAGATGTTCCGCGTGGTCGATCGCTATTTCCATTCCGGCCGCCGCGTCTGCCTGATCGGGGCCTTTGCCCTGGCCGATTCGAGAGATCGTTTCGCCGCCTGCGTGAAGGATTATTTCGCCGAGTGGGTCGATGCGCTGGCGCAGGCCCTGCGCCGTGCCGGGTTGAGCGCCGCCGAGGCGCGCGGGCAGTCGGAGGACGCGGTGGCGGTGATCCAGGGCGCTCTGGTGCTGGCGCGCGCTGCGAACGACGAGGCCGCATTCGGGCGCATCATGCGCCGCCAGGAGCGACGCCTGTTGCAGGGGCTGTCTAAGGAGTGATGCTGGAGCCTGCTTCGGGCTTGCGCTCGACCACGTCGAACAGCAGGCCAAAAGGATCGCGTATGTAGTACAGGCCCGGATGGGTGTTGATATGCACCGGCTTGCAGCCTGCGCCCTCCAGATACTCGCGTGCCGCTTCGCGGTCCGCCACATCGAACGAGGGGATGAAGCTGGTCATCGGCCGGCTGTCGAGATTCACGTACAGCCGCAGCTTGCCGGTATCGAATTCGAGTTGCCGCCCGGTCTTGGCGACCAGCCTGAATCCCAGGATCTCGCCGTAGAAATGTTCCGCCTTGTCCAGGCTCGACACATGCACCGCGATTTCACTGTTGGAACGGAACACGAATTGCGGCTCCGCCACGGTTTCTGCCTGGTTCGACGACGCGCTCATCAATGCACTCCCCGAGGATGCTTGCGGCCTTGGCTCACTGCTGGTCGTGTCTCTTAGATAACCCAAGCGCGGCGGGACTGCAATGCGCGGCGTGCTCAGCCGGTGGCGCCGGCCGTCGCCGCCTCGTCCAGGGCCAGGTGGAAACGGGTCAGGGTATCGTCGAGCAGGCCGTGCAGGTCGGCCACCGCCTGTGTCCCCAGTGCGCTGTTCAATTCGTCCTGCGCCTGGCGCCAATACAGCCTGGCGCTGTCCCAGACCGCCTTGCCGGCTGGGGTCAGCCGCACCGCGCGGCTGCGCGCGTCCCTGCCTCGCGTCACTTCCACCCAGCCGGCGCTTTGCAACGGGCCGAGATTGCGCGTCAGCGTGGTCCGGTCCATCTCCATCCGTGCCGCCAGTTCGGACATGCTCAGGGAATCCGCGCGCAGCAGCATGCCGAGCAGGCTGTACTGCGTCACCCGCAGGCCGGCGCGGGCCAGATGGCTGTCGTAGTGCTGCGTCACGCGCCGGGTCAGGCGCCGCAGGCGGAAACAGGTGCAGCCGCGAACGGCCGGGATGGAAGCGGGACTGCCGGACTGGATCATGAGCGCAGCTTGCAGGCCTTGGTTGGCCTTAATATAGTGTATATACACCTAATACTTCACCTGTACTACGGAACCGACCATGAAAAACCCGCCGGATACCGCACATCAGCAGACTCTGGCGCAGTGGCAGGAGCAGGAAGCCGCGGTGCGCCAGCGCGTCAAGGGCGCCGGCATCATTCCGCCGGATCAGCTGGCGCAACGTCCCGGTCTCGAGTTGTTACTGGCCATCCTCGACGGCAGTCTGCCGGGTCCGCCGATCGGGCGCGCGCTCGATTTCGTGCCGGTCGAGATGGAAGCCGGACGCGCCGTATTCCAGGGCACGCCGAAGTTCGATTACTACAACCCCATCGGCAGCGTGCACGGCGGCTGGATCGCCACCCTGCTGGATTCCTGTGTCGGCTGCGCCGTTCACACCGCCCTGCCGGCGGGCAAGGGCTACACCACGCTGGAGCTGAAGGTGAACTACGTCCGTGCCGTGACCGAGAACACCGGGCCGATCCGCGCCGAGGGCAAGCTGATCCATCTCGGCGGCCGTGTCGCCACGGCCGAGGGGCGCATCACCGATCCGTCCGGGCGCCTCTACGCGCATTGCACCACCACCTGCCTGATTCTCGATCTGGCGAAGAAATGAAAAGGGTGCGCCTGCCGGTGACTCCCGGATGCGGGGAAGGCACCCGGCTTCCTTAAAAAAGCCGCAGGCGCGTAGCATGGGGACACCGGGCCGCCCACCTACACTTCCAAACCGGTCCCGGAGGAGGATGCGCGCATGACCGGACATATCTACAAATCCGTGGAACTGACCGGCTCTTCGCCGAAGGGCATCGAGGATGCCGTCAGCCGCGCCGTGACCAAGGCGTCGAAGAGCGTGCACAACATCAAGTGGTTCGAGATCACCCAGGTCCGCGGTCAGGTCGAGAAGGACAAGGTCGCCCACTGGCAGGTGACGATGAAGCTCGGCTTCACCCTCGACGACTGAGAGCTGGTCCGTGATTTGTTCACGGATAAGCTCCAAGACATCGGCGCCGGTCCGCTGCTACGATGCGGTTACTGGCTGAAGGGGAGTTGCGGTCTCCGGCAAGGGCAGGCTCCGCCCGCCCGGCGCGCTTGCGCCGCTGCCGCCGTGCCCCCCGGCGCCGCTCATCTCGGGAAGCGAACCGCACATGAATCCGAAGCCCTGGAAGTCCCTGTTGTTTGTGGCCGCCTGTGGCGGCGTGCTGCTGTCCGCCGCTGCGCAGGCGCAGACCGACGTCTCCGCGCTGCACGCGAAGATCGATCACCTGGCCGATGCGGTGGAGCCCGAGGTCATCGCCAACCGCCGTTACCTGCACCAGCGTCCGGAACTTTCCAACCGCGAATTCGAAACGCAGAAATACCTGGTCAAGCAGCTCAAGGCGATGGGTTACGAAGTGCAGTCCGGCATCGCCCACACCGGCGTGGTCGCGGTGCTGCGCGGCGGCAAGCCGGGGCCGGTGGTGGCGCTGCGCTCGGACATGGACGCCCTGCCGGTGGCGGAGGAAGTGGATCTGCCGTTCAAGTCCACCGTGCGCAGCACCTACGACGGCAAGGATGTCGGCGTGATGCACGCCTGCGGCCATGACGCGCACATGGGCATCCTGCTCGGCGTGGCGCACATCTTCGCGCAGATGAAGGACCAGCTGCCGGGCACGGTGAAGCTGATTTTCCAGCCGGCCGAGGAGGGCACGCCCAAGGGCGAGGAAGGCGGCGCCAAGCTGATGGTCAAGGAGGGCGTGCTGAGCAGCGAGCCGAAGCCCGAGGTGATTTTCGGCCTGCACGTCATGACCAAGTTCGAGACCGGGCAGCTGGCCTATCGTGCCGGCGGCACCATGGCCAGCGCGGACGATTTCACCGTGGTGGTGCACGGCAAGCAGACCCACGGCGCCATGCCCTGGAACGGCATCGATCCGGTGGTCATCGGCTCGCAGATCGTGCTCGGCCTGCAGACCATCACCAGCCGTCAGATGGACCTGACCAAGGCGCCGGTGGTAGTCACGGTCGGCAAGTTCGACAGCGGCGTGCGCAACAACATCATTCCCGACACGGCCACGCTGAAAGGCACCCTGCGCGCGCTCGACGAGGGCATGCGGCAGCAGCTGCACGACGATGTGCAGCGCACCGCCAGCAATATCGCCGCCGCCTCCGGCGCCACCGTCGACGTCGACATCGGCCAGGAAAGCGCCTACCCGGTGACTTTCAACGATCCCAAGCTCACCGCCCGCATGCTGCCCACCCTCAAGCGCGTCGGCGGCGACGGCCTGGTGGAGTCCCCGGTGATCATGGGCGCCGAGGATTTCTCCTTCTACCAGCAGCAGATTCCGGGGCTGTTCGTCTTCGTCGGCGTGCGCAAGCCCGGTGCCTCGCTGGATGAATATGCGCCCAACCATTCACCGCGCTTCAGGGTGGACGAGAGCGGGCTCAAGCTCGGCGTGCGCACCCTGGCCAACCTCACGGTGGACTACATGGCGGGAACGCCGGTGGTGATCGCACAGTAGTAGCCGCCAGGCATGGAATGCCGCCGGTTGCCGTGAGGGCCGGCGCGCGTCCGGCCCCGGGGGTCGTCGCTGCGCTACAGCGACAGGGTTGCGGAGGCCTCGGCGCAGTCCCCGGCGATCAGCAATGCCAGCCGCTGCGGTATGCCGAGCTCGCGCAGGGCCTCCACCGTGACCGGCTGCGGCGTGCGCACGGTCTGCGCGCGCTGCTGCGCCGTTTCGACCTCTTCGGCGCAGGTGTGGATCAGCGGGCGCAGCGGATGATGCTCGCGCATGTGCTGTTCGATGCGCTGCATATGTCGCCGCGCGATCTCCGCCAGGGCGGTTGACGCCGGCATTCGCTCCACCTCGATGCCCGGCGCCGGGGCCAGGGTTGCGGTGGTGGTCACCAGATAAGTCCGGTTATTGAATTCTGTGGTGAACTGCGCGGTGCATCCTGCCCCGCGCAGCACCCCTGTTTTAAGCAATTGGCGCAAACTGTTGCGTAGGCCCGACTGCAGCGTGCCGATATCTGCCCATGTCGAGCCGTCCGCGGAAAGCGCCTTGCCGGTTACTCCCAAGCCTTGGGTCACGAGCTTGCCAAGCGGCTGGAAGCCACAGCTTTCCAGTTCCACCGTCGTGTTCTGCATCTGTTGTTGTGCGGCTGCGTCGGTCATCTGCTTTGTTGAACGCCGGTTCCTTTACCGTTTGGCGGCTTCAGAGTGCCACTGATCGGTCGGCTTGCGCAAAGGGATGCATGAATCATCGGTCAGGTGCGCCCAAATAGGCGGAAGCCCGAATCCACTCCGCAAGCGCCTTGAGGCGGCTTCGCGGCCGCCATTTCCTGCTGCCGCATCGCCGTCAGGACGGGTAAAACCGGGCGGCCTATTCCTCTTCGGCCGCCGCATCCGGCGCGGTGCGCGGTAGCGTTTCCCACACCTGCGCATGCAACTGGCCCAGCACGCTGTAGTGCGTATAGAGGTCCACCACCTCGGTATTGCCTACTTCGTAGGCTCCGCCCAGCGCAGGCGGCTGCTTGAAGCCGTAACAGTGTCCGTCCGGCAGCACCAGGCCGGCGGCGACGCAGTCGTCCACCAGCGGCATCATCAGCCATTCGTTGGCGTTGTTGCCTTCGCGCAACAGGGCGTCGAAATGCTCCTGGCTGTCGGCGATGCGCCGTATCGTGCCGGCGCCGACGTCGAGCATGCAGACGCTGCCGTCGTCCGGCAGCACCAGGAACAGATCGCCGTAGCGGTTCACCAGCCACAACGTGAAATGAGCCGGCAGAATCCAGTTCCAGTCGGCCAGCAAAGCCGCCCAGTAGCTCTCGCCGCGTTCCAGCAGGTAGTCGTTGACGTCCATCTTGAAGTTCGTTGTCGCGTGCCGCCAGTTTATCTTGGCCGGCCCGCAATCGACAGCTTCACGAGAGCTTCACCGACCCTGAAACAACCCTAAAACTCCACCACTTCCACCGCACCGGAATACTTTCCGTTCAGCGCTTCGGCGAAGGAAACGGCCTCCTCGATGGTGCCGTCGACGTGGCTGGAGGTGAGCATGGCGTAGCCGCCTTCCTCGTCGTCGCCATCGATGCACAGCTCGTCGATGATGTCCTCGATGATGTCGCAGTCCTTGCCGACCACGCCGACGAACAGCACGCCGTCCCGTTTGAAATCGGCGACCAGGCTGTCGAGGCCGGGGCGGTAGCCCCAGCGGGAGCGCAGCACGATCTTCTTGGCGTATGGCACGATCCGGTGCTCTTTGGAGTAGGTTTTTGCAGCATGAGCCTGAATTGCTGCATTTTTTTGATTGCCGGCACGGAATGCGGAATTCGCATTGAAGCCGCGCCGGCCGAGGTACGCGGCCACCCGGTGCGGCCTATACTGCGGACTCAGGCATCCAGCGCCCTGATCGCGGTGGCTGGTGTGCCAGCCGAAACTCAGGAAGAGTCACTGACAGGGCCGGGCCGCAATGGCGTTATTCGTTCCGAAATCCGTACTCGAAGCCGCGCAGGGCGGGGCGCAGACCAAGCGTTTCCGCGACTTTGTCGTTGCCCACTTCGAAGGCGAAGGCGCCATCGCCGTGCCTAATGTGGTGTGGCTGCCGGCGGCAGCCTGGGCCAATGCGCGCCAGCCTTCCGGCAACCGCATGCGCGATCGCGGCCTGCTGCTGCAGCGGCTGGACGTGCTGGTCACGCGCCGCGGCACCACGGTCGTTTCCACCACCGGCGGCATGATCCCGCTGGCGCGGCTGCGCAACGCCATGAAAGCTGAAGGGGTGGATCTGAAGGAGTGGAACTTCCCGCCGGACGATGTGCTGGATAAGGCGCTCGACCCCGTCGGCGGCAAGAAAGGCGAGGACAAGGCTGCCGCAGCCGAAGCGGCGCCGCTGCTGGGCAGCTTCACCCGGCTCGATGCGCAGACCGTGCGCAGCAGCACCGGCTTTGAAGTGCAGATCGTCGATCCCTACCGGGTGGAGTACCGCGAGAATCCGCTCAAGGTCGTGGTGCACGGCATTCCCGGCATGGTCGGCGGCCGTCAGGGCTTCAAGGTCAAGCTCGATGCGCTGGCGCCCAGCGCGCCGTTGTCCGCCGACGAGCGCGCCCGGGTGCTGGCGAACTTCCGGGCGGCGATGGAATATCAGGACGTTTCAGTACTGCTTTAAGGTGCCCGGAACGTCTGCGGATTGACCAGGTATCGCGGCCGCCGCCCCGCCAGCGCATCGATCAGGTTATGCGCGGCGCACAGCTCCATGGCGTGGCGCGTTTCCCGGGTGGCGGAGCCGATATGCGGCAGCGCCAGCACATTGGGCATGGCCAGCAGCGGCGATTGCGGCGACAGCGGCTCCTGCTCGAACACGTCCAATCCGGCGCCGGCGATCTGCCGCTGCTGCAAGGCGGCGATCAGGGCGCGCTCGTCGACGATGGCGCCACGCGCCGCATTGACCAGGAAGGCCGCGGGCTGCATCAGGGCCAGCTCGCGCGCACCGATCAGATGCCGGGTCTGCGCTGTCAGCGGCGTCAGCACGCAGACAAAGTCGGACTGCCGCAGCAGCTCGTCCAGTTCGCGCCGCTGCGCGCCGAATTCCCGCTCTGCTTCCGGTTTGGTCGAACGCGCCGTGTACAGCACGCGCATGCCGAAGCCCAGGGCCGCGCGGCGCGCCACGGCGTTGCCGATGCGTCCCATGCCGACGATGCCCAGGGTCTTGCCGTGCACGTCCACGCCATATTGTGCGGCGCCGACCTGACGCTGCCAGTGCCCCTCCTGCAACCACCGCGCCAGTTCGGCGACGCGGCGGGCGACGCCGAGGATCAGCAGGAAAGCGGTGTCCGCCGTGGTTTCGGTCAGCACATCCGGTGTGTTGGTGAGCATGATGCCGCGCGCATTCAGGGCGTCCAGATCGATCGCGTCGTAGCCCACCGAAACGGTGGAAAGCGCTTCCAGCCTGGGGGCGCGCGCGATGAAGGCGGCATCGACGCGGCCGTACATGCCGATCAGGCCCTGTGCCCGCTCCAGCGCGGCGAGGAAATCCGGCTGCGTCGCGGCGCCGAGGCCGTCGAATTCGGCGACCTCGAAATGCTCCTGGAGCAGGGCCAGCACGTCGGGCTGGAGTGCCTTGTAAAGGACGATGTGCTTTTTCATGGTCGGGAATGCTGCTGCAATCCTTGCATTGTGGCGGTGCTGGCGGCCGCGTGCTACATGTGGCGCCTTACCTCATCGAAAACGGGGCAAAGCGGTTATGGATCTGAACGGCAAACTGGTCGTCGTCACCGGCGGCGGCAAGGGCATCGGGCGCGCCATCGCGGCGGCGTTCGCGGAGCGCGGCGCCGACCTGGCCCTGCTCGATCTGGATGAGTCCGACCTGATCCACAGCAAGGCCTTGTGCGAATCCAAGGGCGTGACGGCGCACACCTACCTGTGCAACGTGGCGCAGGAAGACCAGGTGATCGCCGCGCTCGACGCGGCGGTGCGCGATGCCGGCCGACTCGACGTGCTGGTCAACAACGCCGGCATCACCCGTGACGCCCTGCTGCTGAAAATGAAGGACGGCAAGGTGACGGGCAAGATGTCGCTGCAGCAGTGGCAGGCGGTGCTCGACGTCAACCTCACCGGCGTGTTCCTGTGCGGGCGCGAAGCGGCGGAGCGCATGGCCACGCTTGGCCATGGCGGCCTGATCATCAATATCTCCAGCATCTCGCGCAACGGCAATGCCGGGCAGAGCAATTACTCGGCGGCGAAGGCCGGGGTGGCGGCGATGGCGGTGGTGTGGGCCAGGGAACTGGCGCGCTATTCGATCCGCGCCGCCGCCATCGCCCCGGGCTTCGTGCGCACCGACATCCTCAGCGCGATGAAGCCGGAAGTGCTGGCGAAAATCCTGGCGCCGGTGCCGGCGGGGCGGCTGGGCGAGGCCGACGAGATCGCGCGCGCGGCCCTGTTCATCGCCGAGAACGATTACTTCAACGGGCGCGTGCTGGAAGTCGACGGCGGCTTGAGGCTGTAGCCGGCGGCATAGCGGCGTGCCAGCACGGCACAGACCATCAGCTGCATCTGGTGGAACAGCATCAGCGGCAGGATGATCACGCCAATGGCGTGCCCGGCGAACAGCACCTTGGCCATCGGCACGCCGCTGGCGAGGCTCTTCTTGGAGCCGCAGAACACGGTGGTGATTTCGTCGGCGCGGTCGAAGCCCTGCAGCCGCGCGGCGTAGCGGGTGGAAAGCAGCACCAGGGTCAGCAGCAGGCCGTTGACCAGCAGCAGGCCGCCCAGCGAACGCGGCGGCACCTGGTGCCACAGGCCTTGCAACACCGCGGCGCTGAAGGCGGCGTAGACCAGCAGCAGGATCGATCCCTGGTCGACGAAGCCGAGCACGCCCTGCCTGCGGTCGACCCAGGGGCCGATCCAGCTGCGCGCCACCTGTCCGGCGACGAAAGGCAGCAACAGCTGCACCACGATCTTGCCGATGGCGTGCAGGGTGTCGCCGTTGCCGCCGGTAGGCGCGTGCGTCCCCATCAGGACGCCCGCCAGCAGGGGCGTCAGGAAAATGCCGATGAAGCTGGAAGCGGAGGCGCTGCAGATCGCCGCCGGCACGTTGCCGCGGGCGATCGAGGTGAAAGCGATCGCCGATTGCACTGTCGCCGGCAGGGCGCAGACGAACAGCACGCCCAGGTACAGCTCCGGCGTCACCAGCGGCGACAGCAGCGGCTTGAGGGCGATGCCGAGCAGTGGAAACAGGGCAAAAGTGCTCGCCACCACTGTCAGATGCAGCCGCCAGTGGCTGGCGCCGGCGATGATCGCCTCCCGCGACAGCTTGGCCCCGTGCAGGAAGAACAGCAGCGCCACCGCCAACACCGTGGCCTCGTCGAAGAATGCTGCCATGGCGCCGCGCGCCGGCAGCAGGGTGGCGGTGGTGACAGTCGCCAGCAAGGCCAGGGTGAAGCCGTCGATACCGATGCCCGTATTTATGTTTGGACGCGTCATCGTTGCAGCGGTGTCATGGTTCTTCCTGCGCCTGTTTCAGGGTGCTGCAGTGGTGTCGCGCCAACCGTTTGTGGAGATAGCTGCAAAACGCGGGGCTTGCGCCGAGGCGGCGGGGGCTAGTAACGCAGGCTTTTCCGGGAGGTCCCCAGGCCCGTCACCAGGCCGAGCACGCCGCTGACGAACTCGACCAGCAGCAGCACGATGGCGACCAGGGCAAATCCCGAGTAGATCGCCATGCTGTCGAGCGGGATGGCAAAGGAATAGTTGGCGTAGGTCTCGCGCATCAGCTCGTGATCGCCATGCTGCGCCAGGTACAGCACCTTGCCGGGCAGGCTGGTCTGCAGGGCGGCGCGCTGGTCCTTGAAATGCAGGTAGCGCAGGTACATCGTCTCGATCGGCGCCGCTTCGTCGCGGAACACCATGTCGGTGCTGTCCTTGTGGCGGCGGATCAGCGCCTCCATGGAACCGCTGAAGTCGCGGTCGGCGATTTCCTGGTAGCCCTTCAGGTTGGTCTGCACTTCCTGGAAATGCGCGTCCAGCCGCTTCTCGAACTGGTCGACGAAGGTCGGGATCTGGATGCCGAGCAGCAGGGCCACGCAGGCGATGAAAATCAGCAGGTAACGGTACAGAAAAGACATGATTTCGAGCCGAATCCTTCCACTGGGAGCGCCTGGCGCTGCCTGAGTACCAGTTTGGGCCACGCTCATTGTTTGTAGTTCCGTGAATGATAGCCAAAGCGCATCCAGGGCATAGCGAGAATTGCCTTGCCTTATGGCCGGTCCAATCTTTTAATGAGAATAATTCTTATTTGAAGGTTTGGACATGAGCGCAGTCATTGCCGGCGGGACGCGGACGCTGCCGCCGGCGACGGCAGCCGGGCCGCTACGCCGCCTGGCGGGGCCGGGCCTGCTGGTGGCGGTCGGCTATATGGACCCCGGCAATTGGGCCACCGACATTGCCGGAGGCTCCGCCTATCGCTATGCCCTGATCAGCGTGGTGATCGCCGCCAGCCTGCTCGGCCTGCTGTTCCAGACCCTGGCGGCGCGCGTGGCGGTGGCTACCGGGGAAGACCTGGCGCAACTGACTGCGCGCCACCTGCCGGCGCCGGTGGCCCAGTTGGCCTGGCTGGCGGGCGAGCTGGCCATCGTGGCCACGGCGCTGGCGGAACTGGTCGGCGGTGCCATCGCCCTGCAGCTGCTGCTCAATCTGCCGTTCGGTATCGGCCTGGCCTTCAGCGCGCTGGCCACGTTGGGCGTGATGATCCTGTCCAATGGCCGCCCGGGGGTGCACGAGAAGCTGGTCAAC
>FTIF01005293.1_pt2 | contig 30940 bp, 29 predicted proteins | sample 1658001 | NCBI WGS metagenome assembly FTIF01 (sample SAMEA3914789, study PRJEB12502) | metagenome | biome: forest; material: soil | place: Canada | collected 2011-07-03 | depth 0.3 m | reverse complement strand
TTCCGCGAAAGCATCCAGCTTGCTCGGTGAAACCCGGTCCGGATACTCCGGCTCCACCACTTCATCCCGCAGGTATTTGCGGATCGTGTTGCGCGACAGGGTGGTCTTCTTGGCGATCTGTCGGATCGACAGTCCATCTCGAAAATGCCACCGCCGGATCTTGCCTAGTACATCCATGCTGATCACTCCTGGCCGCCCTGTCCTTGTAGGTCAGGGACAAGCCTAAGGGGTGGGTCAGATTTCGATGCAAACTACCCCCAAACCCGGGTCAGTTCTGCGTGCACGCGCCCACACATACGGCTGAACGCGAGACAGCATCCGATGGCGCATCGTCAGTACGTCGGAAAGCGACGCATGCCAGAGATATTCTGACGCGTTGAGTTCCTGGACGATGAATTGAATGGCTTGATCGCGTTCTTCCGTCGTCTGGCACTCGACGGAATACCCGACAACTGCGTAGTCCAATTCCGAGAAGGCAAGTTCCGTCAGATGACGGTCGGGTGTCGCCGCGTCGAAATCCCACGTGGCCCAGCGCCGGTGGGCGACCGTCCAGAGAAGTTGCCGGCGCGGCAACGGTGCCGCGGACGAGAACGTGCGTAAGCATTGGGCCACAAACCCGCGGCGCTGATGGGGGCTGACGCTGAGCGTGACGGAAGCGACGTAGGCGTGCACCGCGCTGTCGGGCGCGGTTGCGAGTGCTTGCCCCAACGATTCCTGGAGGGCGCCAATCGGCGGCTGATTGAACGCCGCCATCCAGGCCGTCCAGACGGGTTCGTCAACGGCAACGCCCAACAGCAACTGCGTGAGGAGCTTCTGATCCGCCGGCAGAAGATCGGTGTTGCGCTCGGCTACCAGCGTTACGTAAATGACCGCGAACCGTATGCGCGGATTGCGGCAGTCGACACCAAGCTGCAGGCGCGCTGTGATTGGCAAACTGGACACCAGTTGCAGTGCGGCGAGGATTGAGCTGACATTCGCCACGGCTTGTAAAAGGCGCGAAGGCGCGTAGCGATGCAGGCACAGCACAGTCTGCGGAACTACAAAGCCGGTGGTGTGGAAGAGCGTCAGAAATCGGGGCAACATGTGCCGAAGGGCGGCCCAATCACATGCCGCATCCATACCTTGGAGGCTGGCGGCGGCCTCCCGCTCGTGTATCGGCGCGTCTGGGGGCGTGCCGATCGTCATGCTCATTCCACTGACGAGCCGGGCCAAGGCAGTGATTAACTCTTCGTTCTCTTCCAGGCCGGATGGCATCGCGGGCCAAAGGCTCTCGCCGGCCGACAGGTATTGGGTGACGCGCAGGATAGCGACCAACTGATGCCGAAAGGGATCCGCTTCGTTGCGCCATTCGCGTAGCTCGCGATGTGTCCAGCGCAGTAGTGCACTCCATCTTGCGATCTGGCCGGTGGACGGAGCGCGCGGCCACGCGTGGCTGTACATGTATCCAAATTGTTCGAGAACAGCGTGCAACCAGGATTCTGTTTCGGCGCCATCCGAAAGTACCGCAAGCGGATTCTGGTGGGCGCGCACCCGCTCCAGAAGCTTCGCGGGCGGCTCCTCGTCGCCGGGGATTGCGGCCTGCGTGAAGATCTGTGCGAATACCGGGACGGACGTCATGGGTACTTCCAAACCAGGTGCTCCGGCTGGTCGAGCCGACGCCACATGGCCTCGAAGGCATCGAGGATGAGCTGGCCATTGTCGACCTGTTGCATGATGTGGTGCACCGTGCCCACGGCGTTGATCGAGTGACCGATCGAATAGGCGACGGCGCCGCGGCCGGCTTTCGGAAAGATCAGGAAGCGGTCATGGAAGCCCGGGCCGGCATGCTTGCCTCGACGGATGCGATATTCCAGGCGAAGCCCGTGAAAATTGCTCCGGGAATCGGCAAACATATTTCTTTGCGCCGCGATGTATCGCGCCGATGCATCGAGGTGCTCCTCGCCGGTCGCAGGTTTGGTGCGCGACCCTTTGGCGCTTTCCGGCTCGTCGCCGTTGGTCAACGCGCGCAACTCGGCACTGCCATGCTGGCAGAAGAACAGCGTGGAGAGGATGTCGTGGGCGTCCAAGAAAGGATCCCATAGATAAGCGCCTTCGGCGCCGTGCTTGGCCAGCAGATCGCGGATGTCCTGCAATGCTTCGTCGTGCGTGGTCGCTTGCTCGCCGGCTGCCGGGTTGTACTGGAAGAAGCGGCCTTGCCGTTTGAGCTTGTCGAGCTCGTTGTTGTACATCCGCTGCTGGGTCCAGCCGCCATTTTCGTCATCCTCAAGCTCGCCAATCCGGCTTTGGAACCCGATCCTGCGCACGCCGACGCGCTGAGGCGCCAAGGTGCCGTCGCGCTGCCGCAACAGAAACACACGCGGTTCCGGGTCGACAAACTGGCCGTTGATGACGCTGGTGGTGATGAATGCACTGTCGGAGGTAGCCGCGAGCAGGACGTTGTTTCCCTCGTCCCATAGTGCGCCTCGATGCAGGCCGCGCGCCCAGTTCATCGGCAGCGTCGTCGGGCTGGACTGTACGGCGGCGGCGGCATACCCGAGGATTGCGCCGTCGTTTTTCAACTCCACCGCCGCGCGCAGAGGTCGGGACGTGGTCTGCGGCTGCCAGGCGACGTAGACCAGAAAATCGCCGTTCAACGGAGCTTGGGCGAAGCTGCTCATCAAGACGGTCACCGGCAGTTGGATGAGCAAGTTGCCAAGCCGGTCGGAAAGGCTCGCTAAATCGATGGCTACGTGAGCCCGCACCGCCGTGGAAAGCGCCTGGATCAGGGGTGGGTCGTCGAAAAGCGGTTGCAGGGCGCCCTTGTCCTTCAGCGTCCATTCGAAGACATGCGAGCCGTTCCAGAAGTTGTTTTTCAGCACATGGTTCAGCGGAACAGCATCCATCGTGGTGGGAGGCACGAACTGCGGCGGCTGCGCCGTGAGGGCGGCCAGCGGCAGGGCGTCGCCAGAGGCGGACCACTGCCCGGTCTGCTCGAACGCCAGCATGTCGGCCTCCAAGTCGAGGATCCGCTTGGTGTAACGCAACACGCCAAACGACCAGTCCTCGAGTCCCTTGAGCTCAATGCGATTGCTGTTCAGGAAATGCCAACCGACCGGTGCGTCGTCGCGTTCCTCCGCCACCACCAGGCACAGGATATTGAGTGGGGTTCTCTGCTGGGGCGGGAATGCGACGATATTGATGACTTCGAAGGTCTTGTAGTGTCCGAGCAATCCGGGCGCCAGCAGACGGGCAATTTCCTTGCGCGAGTCGGCCGAGCTCCAGCGAGGCCGACTATTGCCTTGGCTGTGTGTTGGTGGCGGCATCGCCAATGGCGCGGTGGTTACTGCGCGCCCGCGACGCGGAGCCGCCGGGCCACCCGGTCGGACCGACCCGTGTGCGAGTCGATGCTGCGACCCCCATGGGATCGGTGCCGGGCAGTGATCCACTGCATCGGTGGTTCCTCTCGACGCCGGCGCGCTACGACGACCATCTGCCATCGTCCGAAAAGGAAGGCGATCCGGCGTAGCCGAAGGAGTTCCAGATGCGGTCCAAAAGCGGGCGCATCACGCTGTCCAGCGGCTCGTCGGCACCGCCGACTTCGGCGCCCGGCAGCACGACCAATTCATTCGGGCAGGGCGTGGAGGTGAATCCCGGGCCGAAGGCGCTCGGCACGGTGAACTCGCAGCCGTGGGCGCCGACCAGGGCGATCAGGATCGTATAAGGGCCCATTGCACCCGCCTGCTCCAGGACCGGCAACATGTTCCGCACGGCATGCATCAGGTGCCGCTCCATGCGGACACTTTGCAGATGGCCCTGGAACACCGACACCGCCTCGACGATGCCGCTGCGCAAGACATGCGTGTAGGCGAAGCAGCGGCCATTGGCGCTGATCGTGCTGTGGTTGAGCACGCCATCGAGGCGGATCGAGGTGTGCTGCAGGCCGTCGCGGCCCATCGGATGCAGCTGGCCGAGACGGTCGGCATGCAGGCGCAGGTCGATTTCGCCGCCGGCACCCAGCGACCCGCGCGGCACCAGGTGCAGCACCAGCTTGCAGCCGAGCTCTACCTGGATCGGCACGTGGTGGCGGTGCACCGCGGTGATGCGCTCATTGCGCCAGGCCTGCAGGCGCTCGGCCAGGGCATCACCGGTAAAGGCCGCGCGCAGCTCGGCGGTATCCATCGGGTACTTGCCGGAGGAGGTGCGTGCGTAGAAGGGCCCGCTCTCGTTCATCTTGATGCGATGCGGCGCGGCGAGGCTTTTGGCCACGCGGATCAACAGAATCTTGCCCCCGGGCACCGGCACGAAGCGGGTGTTCAGTGGCGGCAGCCGTGGGTCCAAGGTGGTGCGTGCCCAACTCTCCAGCTTGAGCAGCACGGGGTCTTCGACCAGGTCCTGCAGCGGGCAGATTTCAAGCGGCATGCCGTCCTGGGCGCGCATGCCGTAGAGCAGGTCGCCGCCCTCGGTGTTGGCGAACGAACTGATCGCGGCGAGGAAATCAAACTTGAACTTGTCCTTGCCGTCGCCGACCTCGCGCTTGTACTCGATGCGCCGGTCCTCGCGCACCTGCTCGTCGATCAGTTGCTGCAGGTCTTCGAAGCGGACCTCTTGCATGGGCTTGTCGATCATGGCGTTCCCAGGACGCTGATACCGTACGCGATGCGCTATGGCGAATCCGGGCGATCGGCAGGTAGGCCGCGCTCCAGCAAGGTCGCGGCCGGACTGGCCAGGACTTCGCCCGCCTGATAGTAGCTCATGAAAGTCTTGATCTCGCGGTGGTCCGACAGCGCCATCGCGTCGCCCGGCGGGATACGTTCGCGGCCGGCCTCGGTGATGTAGCCCGAGCGCAGCGAGTGGCCGCCCCAGTCGCCGTCGATGCCGGCCTGCGCCGCGCGTCGCTGCACCACCTCGGCGATAGCTGCTGGCGACAGCGGTGCCCCCAAACGCGGCCCCCAGACGCGGCGGAAGAGCGCCCCTTCCTGGATGCCGGACCCGGCGAGCCAGGCCTCCAAGGCCAGGGCGGCGCGGCCCAGTACCGGCTTGGCCCGGGTAGCGCCGTCGTCGGCGCCGAACGGATCGGTCTTGGTCGCCCCCAGGATCAGCCAGTAGGCCTGCGTGCCGGCCTTCTGCAGGTGATGCACCTGCACCCCGGCAATTTCGGAACGGCGGCGGCCGCCGGTGGACCAGCCCAGCAGCAGGATGGCGCGGTCGCGCAGGCCCATCAGGCTGTCGTCGCAGGCCGCCAGCATCGCCTCCAGGGGCTCGCGCGTGGCGGCGGTCTTCTTGCTGCGCCGCACGCCTCGCTTGGCCGCGGCACGGCGCGCGCTGGACACCAATTCGCGCACTTTGGGCGAGTCGCAGGGATTGTCGAGTTCCCGCAGCTGGTGGGCTTTGGACAGCACCGCCAGCCGGTGTTGAATGGTGGTCAGCTTCAGCGGGCCCGGCGCGCCTTTGAGGCGGGCGGAAACCAGCGCCCGGTCCACTTCAGGCGGTAGCTCGAACACCAGGGCGCCGTCCTTCAGGCGCTCGGCGTGGTCGACGATGAAGGTGACCACCACCGGCCAGGCCACCGGCATCCGCAGCTGCTTGCCATAGCGGGCCAATCCCCAGGCGCTCCAGTAGCGCAAGGCGCTGGCGTAGCTGCGCCGGGTGTTGGCCGCCTGGCCGGCAACGATCAACTCCTCGGCGGCCAACCGCGCGCGCGCCGACAAGGTCGCCTGCTCCGGCAACTCCGGGTCCTGCGGCAGCGGGGAGGGCAGGGGCGTCACCCTCAAGCCCCCGGAATTCCAGTCGCCCACCGGGTATATTGACGTATGATTTGATACATATGTCGCTGTAAATATAACGTAAAAGCCGTTGTATCCGTGATAACTCTCTTTTATCGTGGATAGACTAGCAAAAGCGCCGAAATTCGACACCGGAGACCTGAAATGGCCCGTGGAATTACAGAACAGGAAGTTTTCGAGGCCGCCGATGCCCTGCTGACTCGAGGTGAGCGGCCGACCATCGACCGGGTCCGGCAGGAGCTGGGCCGGGGGTCGCCGAATACGGTGAACCCCATGCTAGATGCCTGGTGGGCCAGCCTGGCCGAGCGGCTGCGCGGCGCCCAGGCGCCAGGGCTGCCACCGTCGCTGCTGCAGGCGTGCACCAGGCTTTATGAGGAGTTGAGGCGGCAAGTTGGTGCCGACGTCGAGCGCCAGGGTGAACTTCAAGCACAGGAGGCTCAGGATGCACGTCGCAAGCTCGAGCAGGAGCGCGTCGCGCTGGCGGCCGAGAAGTCAGGTGTACTCGCCATGGTCGAGCAGCTCCGCGGTGACTTGGCGAGCTTGCGCGAGGCCAACGCTGGGCTGACCCGCCGCAACGCCCAGCTGGAGTCGGAACTGGCGGCAGCGCGGCAGCGCGCGGACGGCGCTGTACTCCAGGCCAGTCAGGCGAACGAAGAGCGTGAGCGCGCCGCGGTGGCGTTCCGAGCCGAGCTGGAGCGGGTGCGCGAGCAGTGGCAGGGCAACGAGAAACGTTGGCTTGGCGAGATCGATCACCTGCGCGACGAGGCCAAGCGCTTCCGTGCTGAGCATGACCGCAGCCAAAAGAGCCTCCTAGGCCGAATCCAGGACCTGGATGAGCAGATCAGCGCGGGCAATAAGGAACGGGCTTCGCTGAAGGCCAGCCTACAGACCTACGAGAGCGAGTTGCTGGGCAATGCCCGGGAAACATTGCGGCGCGCGGAAGGCGCGCTGGAAGCGAGCCGCGACAGAGGGGAAAAGCTCGGGGGGGCCGGGGATAAGGCCAGAAAGCGACGCGGCAGCTCCTGATGTGTGAACTCGGTTAGCCTTCAAGTGAACAGGGAAAACGACAGGCCGTGCTCGTGGCCGACGACGAACAAAAACGTCGCGGAACGGTAACAATGAGTGCAGACTGCGCGGGGGTGTTCCCGGTCGTCCAAGAATCCACAAAATGCTATACTGTACGCACGTACAGTTACTATTAGCACTGCCGCATTTAGTAATTAATCCAATAGGTTAGATCGTTTTCGCCGCTTCACGGTCATTGGCGCTGGTGGGTTGAATGTTGCGCGGTGGGAGCCGGGGCTGGGAGGTGCCAGCTCAAAACCGCGGGATCGCAGAATGAAAATCGCACTGTTCGATTTGGACAATACCTTGGTTCAGAGCCATGCTCTGAACGAGTTGCGCCTGCGCGCGGAGACGGGGAATTTGACCTCCGAACAGCTCGCGACGACCAAGTTGTTTCCAGCGACGGTACGCATCTTGGACGCGCTCAGTGACCAAGGCGTCAGCCTCGGACTTGTGACCAATGCCACCGGCGCCTATACCCGCCAAATGCTGGCTCATCATGGGCTTGCCCGGTATTTCCCAGCGGTAGTGACCCACAGCGACGTTGGAGGCTTGGGCGCCAAGCCTTCCCCGGACGGAATTCGGCGGGCCATGGACCGCTTGCGGAGTGGGCAGGCGATCGAAAACTGCATCCACATTGGCGGCACCGAGGACGACGTTACCGCGGCCTATCGTGCAGGCGTGCGTCCGATTGTCCCTGCGTGGGCAGTGACTCAGTCTTTGACGCTTCCGCCGGCGATCGAGCTGTCGTCGGACATGCTCATCCAGTACTTTCAGAAGCCTCTGGAATTCCGGCTTTTCGGCGAGCGTTGTGCCCAAGCCGGCTCGCTGAATTTCCAGCGGGACTGGGCCTGGTTCCTGCCGTTGGACGAGCAGGCCAACGTCGTCTCCATCACAAAAAAGATGCGGGTCTTTTGCCTCGGCCGCTATTTCGGTCAGAAAAGCGCAACTACAGCCCGCCTCCACGATATCCACCCCCTGTCCAAAGAGATCGCGAGGAAGGATTCGGATCCGAACTACCAGGTTCCGGACTACTGGATATCGATGCTTGCCCGTATCGCCATGGTGGGCGGTCCTTTCGTGCTCGGTGAGGGCCAGCAGTTCGACGTGGTGACGGTGATCCCGACCAAGCCGGGCAAACCGAAGCGGTTGGAGCCTATGCTCAAGAAGATTGGGGCGCTCCTGAGCAAGGCCGGAAGCAAAATTCTCGTAGACGATGGCATCCTATATTTTGACGACGGGTGTGTACCTTCCTTGAAGGCGCTGCGACGCGACGCCCGCCCGACAGAGCAGAACGCGCACTTGCACGCCCATCCGCGGCCCGACCTGGCCGGCAAAAACGTTCTGATAATCGACGACGTCATCACATCAGGAGCTACGGTAAATCGGGCGCTGTCCCTGCTGGAAGGATACGGTGCGGCTTCATATGCTTTGGCTCTGGCGAAGACCGTCAGCATTCTCGACGAGCGCCGTATCTGCGAGAAGTGTGGCCGCGACATGCAGCTCAGGAAGAATTCCCAGACGGGCGCTCGCTTCTGGAGCTGCAGTGGCTATCAGAACCGGACCTGCGACCATACGGAAGCCATGTCGGTTGGGATCTGTCCGCGCTGCGGCGGCGAATTGATCCAAAGAGCGCGAAAAAGGGACAAGAAGCTGTTTGTCGGCTGCCGCGCGTATCCGCATTGCAAGTACATCCGTGACTGATCAAGCCGCAATTTCCAGCACCGCCCGGCGGCTGCTCCTCTGTTCGGCCGTGCCGGGCGTGGGCAAGATCAGGTTATCCAACCTGGCGCGGGATGGTTTGTTCTTCAAGGTTCCGCTTGAAGATTTGCACGAGGTCTACCCGGAATTTTCCGCACTACGGCCCGGGAGTTCCGTATGGGTGCGGGCTCAGAGCTATTGCGAGCAGCAAATTGCTGCGGCCGATCAGCACCAGGCGCGGATTCTCGGGTTGCTGGACAGTGACTTTCCGTCGCTGCTGAGAAAGGCTCCGCAAGGCACCCCGCTGCTTTTCGTCAAGGGCAATACGCAGGTGCTTTCGCAGCGCGTGATTGGCATTATCGGTACCCGCGAACCCACCGCTCATGGTATCGAGACGGCGCGCCGAATGGCCGCAGAGTTCGGCCAACGACAATGGAGCATCTTGAGTGGGCTTGCCACGGGTATCGATACTGCTGCGCATACCGGCGCGGTCGAGAGCAATCACCCTTCAGTCGGCGTACTCGCGCAGGGCTTGGAAAGCATCTATCCCAAGTCCAATAGTGAACTGGCCGCCCGTATGGTCGACCAGGGCGGTGCTCTGGTTTCGGAATTTGCCTTCGGCTCGCAGACGCACAAGGGCAATTTTGTTGAGCGTGACTATACGCAGGCGGCGTTGAGCATCGCGATCATGCTTGTGCAGACCGGCATCACCGGCGGAAGCCTCCATGCGTGTCGTTCGGCGACCAAGCTTCGACGGCATGTCGTCGTCGTAAATCCTACCAAGCGCGATGCGACTGCCGGGGAAGATAAGATTCGCGGGAACACGCTGCTCATCGAAGGTTCGGATGTCATGAAGGCCGAGCTCCTGCAGTGCAAACCCGACGAGCTCACGCTCCTGACGCTTTCGTCCAAGGAGCAGTATGGCGAGCTTGATGAAATCTTCGCGGCGCAGCTGAAGACAATCATGACGCCGCCGCGTCTCCTGCCCACTGAACAGCCGTCGCCTGCGGCCGCGCCTTTGGCAAACCAGCATCGGGTCGATCAGATTGTGCAGTTCGTGGTGCTTCTCCGGGGCCAGGAGGACAATCCAGGAGATCGCCAGCTCGGACCCATTCATATCTTGAAATTCGTGTATCTAGCGGATCTCGAATATGCGCGCGACAACGGTGGTCAGACTTTTACCTCGATCGACTGGAAATTTCATAAATTCGGCCCCTGGTCCCCAGTTGTACATCAGCGGATTCCCGCCGCATTGAAAGCGATCAACGCAGATGGCTTCACCTATGAATCCTCTCGTGAGGACCGCGAGGATTGTCAGCGCTGGAGCAAGTCAGACGAGACGCTGTTTAAGCAGCACGAAAAGGATCTTCCATTTGCAATCCGCATGGCCTTGAGCTCTGCGGTGCATCGTTATGGGAAGGATACAGAATCGTTGTTGGACTACGTCTACAAGACGGAGCCAATGCTGCGGGCTGCCCCGGGTGAGCTGCTGCGTTTCGATGGGCTGATTTCGCAGCGAAAGACAACTTCAGCAGAGACTCCGTCGGCTCGCACGGAAAGGCAGGACAAGAAGTTGCGGGCAAAGATGAAGAAGTTGCGCGAGCAGCTGGAAGGCAACCACAGCAAGGCCGACAATGTCTTCAGCGGGGCCGGGCCTCGCTTTGACGATGTCCATCGCGAGGGGCAAAAGCTGCTGGACGATTTGGGGGGATCGCCCTTCCAGGAGAGGAATCTGACGATCGAATTCAGCGGCGATGTTTGGAAGTCGCCAGCGAGAAACAGCGATGAAGTATCCTGACGACTGCATTCAGTCGCTGATCGGAGCTGATGGATGGTGGGAGAAAAACGACACCCACCAAGTGGTTCGCGGCACGCTGATTTCCTGCTTCGTTCCCCATCCCGATCGTGTCCCTTACACCTTCGAGGTGATGGGAAGGACTGAGCCCACGGAGCACGCTCGGGCTGACGTCAGGGTGAGGCCTCTGCACGCAGATCATGTTGCCAGGAAGGCTGAGCTTCCGGTTGCGGCGATGCCTCTGCACCAAGGAGAAGTCTGGGCCGCATATCGCGCAAAAGTCCGACCATGCCTGGTTCTGAGTTCCGATGCTGGGGCCGGGTTGGGAGCAAAACAACAGGCGGTTGGTTCGACCATGCTCGTTGCGCCCTTCTACGCACTGAATGCCAAGGCGACATCGGGAGCAAGCGAATTCCTCGAAAGGGTTCGCCATTGCGAGTATCCGGGCCTGATGTGGGACCTGCTTCCGACAGCTGCAGAGCAGGCGATACTACGACTGGATCTGCTGCAGCCTATGGGGTGCAGTCCAGGCGTCTATACCTCAAGTGAGTACAAGCTTTCTCCGCAGGCTCTGCCAATCGTCGACGCATTCCTGGACTGGCATATCCGCGGCCAGCTCCCGGCAAATCACACGTTGACTCTATTTCGCGATCTGATGCGAAGCGAATTCGGGACAGAATGAGGGCTTCACGCCGTCCGCGCTCCGCCGGGGCATTTGGGATACAAGGCGAGTAGCTCGCCAGGAACAGACGCAACGCGATCCCAGCCAGCCGTGCGGTCTAAAACCGGGCTCCACCCTGCACCAACTCCCAGCAGACCTGCTGCCTTGTAGGCGGCGTGATCGTGCCCGGCGTCGCCGAGCCCGACGATACAGTCCCGAGCAGCAGGGTTTTTGTTCCCCAGCCGAGAGATCGCCTCGACCACTGGTTCGGGCCTGGGCTTGTGCTGGGAGGTGTCGTGCCAGGCAACAAGCGTGTCGACGACTATCCCGCAGTGAGCGAGCATGTGCGAGGCATAGTAGGAAACCGAATTCGTGACCACGCCGATCAGCACGCCCTCTGCCTTGAGTCGTGTGATGAGATCGAGGATGCCGGGGAAAGGCGCGACCTCGCCGCACCTGCGGACGCACTCCTTCCAGTTTTTGGCCTTTCTCGTGGCGAGCAGGGACTGGCTGTCGATCAGCGTGTCGTCCAAATCAACAATCAACATGCCTGCCATCAGAAGAGGTCTCCCTGATTTTTCTTTTTGGGCCCAGTGGAGTCCGCGTGCTCTGTTGCGGAAGCGGCATTCGAAGGCGCCGCCGCTGCGCCTTTGAAGTCCGGGATGCGTTCCAGAATATCGCTCAAGCCTTTGACGCGAATCGCATTGAATTCGGCGGCGAGCCGGTCGCCTCCCTCACGCTTGAACTCACTGCTGCCAGGAAGATCCGGCGACGGACTGACCACGAACAATAACCGCTTCTGCTCGGTGGTGAGCCTCCCCTGGTGGATTGAGCCGCCAGAAAATCCGCTTTCCACCATCACGGAGCCTCTCCCCAGGCCCGATTGCAGCCGGTTGCGGGAAACGAACTGAGGCGGCCGCGGAACGGTCCCGGGTTCGTATTCGGAGATCAGAGCGCCGTTCGCCTGCAGAATCTGCTCAGCGAGCTTCTCATTTGACTTGGGCGCCACCTTGTCTAATCCATGAGCCAGGACAGCAATCGTCGAGCCAGGGCCATTGAGAGCAGCGGAATGCGCTACGGCATCGATGCCGTTCGCCAGGCCAGATACAACACACACGCCCAGAGCTGAGAGCCCCGAAGAAAATTCGGATGCCAGCTTTATGCCAAGGTCTGTCGGATAGCGGGTTCCCACTACCGCAAGTTTCCAGGCTTTGCTGAGGGCTTCAATTGATCCTTTCACGTACAGGACGGGCGGGAAATCGACCAGATCGAGGAGAGTCTCGGGATACTCGGAATCCAACGGCGAAGTGATCCTCACGTCTAGGGCGTCGCACTGAGATTGGATCCGATCCGCATCCACGTAGGCAGAATTGAGCGCCGTCTGGTCGGGTTCGGGGAATTTCCGCTGGCCTGGCTGACGGAACGCGACATCAAGTACGTCTTCCAGGCAAGTGAGATCCGGCCGGGACGCAGCAATCCGGAAAAGCCGGCGGACAGTGGTTGGACCGACGCCGGCGAGCTGCTGTGCGGCCAGCAGATCCCGCGTTCGCAGTCTTCGCCCTACCTGTAATTTGTCGTCCACACGTCCTCGTATTTGTCGGCTTCGTTGTTGTTTGGCTCTGGCCAGTTGTGTTCACGGTAGTAGCTGAGCCGTTCAGTTTGGGCCAGCGCAATGAAGACGAACTGAGCCTCTTGGTGTGCACCGCCGATCACTTGGCGAATCCTGGTCATGGTATCCCCACGGGTAACAAGGTCGTCAATTATGACGAAGGTGCGGACATTGGGGTGCGTTTCAGTCGAGCGGTAGTTGGCCGTATCCAATACCGCGTTGCGCTTGGCGGCGGAAGTGCTGTTGTGAATCGGATCGTGGGGATCCTTGGCAATCATGGTGCCATTGAAGGTGCCACGCCAGCGCATGGCGATGCCCTGGGCCAGATAGTAAACCGGAGAATTCAAACGCAGGGCGCGGTCGGCCGATCCCGGGACCCCCAGGACCATTATCGGGCCGTTCGGGACCGGCAACTCAGCCAAGGCCGCCACGAGCGTGAAGACTCCGGCTCGTACTGCCGGCGCTTCACCGCGCTTGAATTGGTTGAAGCGATTGGTCCATTTGTCCCCGTCTTGGCCCGTGAAGCGGCGTCCAACTACGAGAACCTGACCGAAAAGCCCGTTCGCTCTGACTAGCATGGCATCCCCTGTATACGATCAGACGGGGCTTCCTGCCGGACTGAGTTGAAACGGTAACCGCCAGTTGACTATTCTGCCTTGAAAGAGCAGGGTGATCTGCGAACTACGTCACCTTACCGGCATCCCTTCTAAGTGCCGGCACCGATGCGGGTGGAACCTTCGTCATAGCACCGCCGGTTCGAGCACATACCATTCGGATACCCGACGGTCTATCGTGCGGTAGCCCAGTGATTCAAGCGCCGCTACTGCGCGGGAGTTGGTATAGCAATCACAGTGTCCTCTTAGACCGTGGAGTGCCCCGAGAATGCGCCCTGGTCGATCATGCGATAGCCGAGCGATTCAAGCGCTGCCTGCGCTGCCTTACCTCCCTGAATCAATTCTGATACCGTCGAATTGCGTTCGGGCGTTGCAATCAAAGAACTACTCTCCTCGAGCTCGATGGAGATCGAACATACGGCGTGAAAAGAGTCCGCGGCCATTTGCCGGCCCGTCTCATCACAACAGGAGATGCTTATGTATACATCTCGGTCATCATCGTAGACGACAATTTCCGCATCGTAGTCGTGGGGGTTGAGTTGCGCTGAACTAGCGCGGGCCATCTTTACTGCAAATAGAGATCCAATCTCGCATTGGGTCTCGCAAGGTAACGTCCGCTGTCCGTCTATTGATTTCGACATGGAGGCAACTCAATTTCGTCCTTCCTGCGTTCCCGGACCTGAGCCTGGGGGAATTGAATTAGCTGCGCTTTGCGGATCGCCCGCAACGGCAACTCGTTACCAAGGATGGAACTAAGCAATCTCTCCCTGATGCCAAGTTGGCGTCCAATAGCCGAGCCGACGGTTAATCTTCTTAAATTCTTTTTTTAGATCGTAATGTTGCCGGTCAAGCCGTACTGCGATCTCCTTGATCGCCTGTAGCAGTTCTGCGTTTTGCTGAAGCAGCACTTTGAACGGCTCCGGAATTTCGTCCTCGGCTTCCGATTTATTCCTGCGCGAAAGCTCAATGGCAGGCTATTTCGAGCAGCCCGTTCCGGCTAATTCCTGCGCAATTCCGGGTATTTCCGGCCGATCACGCGCGCGGGGCCCTAAATCAGCCCAGTCTCATCTTTCGTGACACCCAGTCCCATCTCTCGTGGCGCCCGTCCCATTTTTAAAGGCGCCCCAGGGTCACTTTATGCGTCGCCAATTCGCAACTTATGCGTCTTCCAAGGCCCGGACAGGTCCACTTACTAGGGCTTGAACAGCCGGTTCGGACCCGGTCGAGTTGGGATGCAGAGAAAGTGAGCCGGAGCCACTACCTCCGGCTCACCATCTATGGCGCGAACCGGAGGCGAATGGGAAAAGCTCATCTACTACGGCGCGCCAGGCTCACATGGATGGCGCCAGGCTCATTATTTCTGGCGCGGGACGACAAATCTTGACCCTAAAATTGACAGATCTTGGCTCAACGGACAAGCACCTAGCGACTCCCATTTATTTTGATCTCAATCCCAGCTTAAAGCCCCGCCCGTCTGATACTCCGTAACCCGCGTCTCAAAGAAGTTCTTCTCCTTCTTCAGATCCATCACCTCGCTCATCCACGGGAACGGGTTTTCCGCGCCGGGGTAGAGCTGCTTGAGGCCGATCTGGGAGCAGCGGCGGTTGGCGACGAACTTCAGGTACTCGTTGAACTGGCTGGCGTTGAGGCCGAGCACGCCGCGGGGCATGGTGTCGTGGGCGTAGCGGATTTCCAGCTGCGTGGCCTCGTCGATCATGTGCAGCACTTCCTGCTGGAAGGCGGCGGTCCACAGGTGCGGGTTTTCGATCTTGATCTGGTTGATGACGTCGATGCCGAAGTTCATGTGCATGGACTCGTCGCGCATGATGTACTGGATCTGCTCGGAGACGCCGACCATCTTGTTGCGGCGGCCGAAGCTGAGCAGCTGCACGAAGCCCACGTAGAAGAAGATGCCTTCGAACACCACATAGAAGGCGATCAGGTCGCGCAGCAGGCGCTGGTCGGTCTCCGGCGTGCCGGTGTGGAAGTCCGGGTCGGCCATGCTCTGGGTGAAGGGCAGGCTCCACGCGGCCTTGTCGTGGATGCTGGGGATTTCGCGGTACATGTTGAACACTTCCGCTTCATCCAGGCCCAGGCTCTCGATGCAGTACTGGTAGGCGTGGGTGTGGATGGCCTCCTCGAAGGCCTGGCGCAGCAGGTACTGGCGGCACTCGGGGTTGGTGAGGTGGCGGTAGACGGCCAGCACCAGGTTGTTCGCCACCAGGGAGTCGGCGGTGGAGAAGAAGCCGAGGCTGCGCTTGATGATGGTGCGCTCGTCCTCGGTCAGCCCGTTCGGGTCCTGCCACAGGGCGATGTCCGCAGACATGTTGATTTCCTGCGGCATCCAGTGGTTGTTGCAGGCGTCGAGGTATTTCTTCCAGGCCCATTCGTACTTGAAGGGCACGAGCTGGTTGAGGTCCGCACGGCAGTTGATGATCTTCTTGTCGTCCACCTGGATGCGGCGGGCGCCCATTTCCAGCGACTCCAGCCCGGTGGCGCCGGATTCCACATGCGCCTGCGGGTGGGTGAGCTTGAACTCGTCCGCGGCGGGCACGCGCACGGTGGCGGCCGGGCCGCTGGCGGGCACAGTGTGCAGGCTGCGGTGAGCGGCGCCGTTGCCGGCGCGCACCGGCGGCGGCGCGGGCTGGTGGCTCGGCTTGGCGGGTGCATCATCCCATTCGAGCATTGTTGAATCTCCTGTGCTGCATCTTCAGGGCGGGGGCTGGCCCCTCACCCTAACCCTCTCCCCACATGTGGGGAGAGGGGACTCTATATATGTGGCCTCTTCCTGTGCGAAAGAGGGCGAAAATTTTAGACCACGACCGGGTCTGATGTATCCGTGAGAAAGCAGGCGTTCACTAACTGTCTCCGCCGTCTGTCCCCGATCCCCGCCCGCAGGCAGGGAGGTGCCGCATGGTGCTGCTATGGAGCCTCGGCGCTGCGCCCCTTGGCCCTTTCCCCAATCCATGGGGAAAGGAGGGACTCTACCCTTGCAGCTCCCCAAAAACTCTTCAATCCCGAATCAAAATCTCCAACCAACTCACCCTCTCCCCATCGCGTGGATGGGGAGAGGGGAGGACACCAACCGGTCCCCCTTTTACCGGGGGCCTCTAGCTGCTGACTGGCATTTCGGTGACAGTAAAAACCGGCAGGCAGCTGTAACTACTTGACGACATTACAAAAGCCGCTCAAATCCTTGATCGGCCAGCGTTAATTCGTAAGCATCGGCGGGAAATAAAGCGCTTTTCGACGCCAATCTTACGCTCCGAATTCTGCTGCAACAGATTGCCCCCGGACAGTCTTAGTGTCAATACGATGACGCTACATTTAGTGATTTATAAAGGTAGAAAACACAATAGGTTGCGGTTATGCACAGCATCTCACGGTTTATGCACACATTTGTGCACAGCTTGGGCGCCAGGCGGTGCGGTTTGGAGGCCCCGGCTTGCTGTCGGCGGGTCGTGGTCTTTGCTTATTGGTCCGTATGCGGACATAATATGTCCGCATGTGAACGGAGTCTTTGCCCATGTCCCGCGCCATCGCAGCAATCGCAGATGCGGAGTTTCCCGAGGTCCAGTCGGGCAGGCAAGCGGTTTCCGCCGAGGATCGGATGCGCTTGGCGAAGATGGTGACGCGCCTGCTCGAGCACTGGAAGGTGGATCAAAGCACGGCAGCGGCGCTGCTGGGCCTGTCGGAGAACAGCCGCACCGCCATCAGCCGTTACCGCAAGGGTGCTGCCTTACCGGACAGCCGCGACCTTCTGGACCGCGTCGGCAACCTGTTCGGAATCCACAAGAGCCTGCGCCTGCTTTACCCGCAAAACTGGGAGCTGGCGTACCACTGGCCCACCGCCCGCAACAAGACACTCGACAACCTCACGCCGGTCGAGATCATGGTCGAGCAAGGCTTGCCGGGCATCGCCGCCATGCGAGGTTATCTCGACTTCCTGCGCGGGCTTTAGATGGCGCTCTACGACGTCGCCACCCATTTTGCCGACGATCTGTACCGCAACATTGTCAGCATCCGCGTCTCGCAGGACTTGAGTGACGATCTCGGCGACGATGCAATCGACTCGGAGTTGTTCAATCGCTTCGAGATGGAGACCAAGCCGCGGCGGCCGGTGCCGGCAGTCAACCGGCCCTTCGAGGCCGGATATGGACAGGCGATCCTTTTTCCGTTCGTGCACAAGCCCTGGTTTCAGACCCGCTTTGCCGACGGAACCTACTCAGCCTGGTACGGATCGCTAGACCTGGAAACCACGGTTCACGAGACGGTCTATCACTTCCGCCGGCGGCATATTGAAGAAGCCGGGTTTGCGCACGCGCAGCGGCCGATCATCGGCGAGCGCAAGGTCTACCTCGTCGCCTGCGACGCGCTACTGATCGACCTGCGCCCCAAGCTGCACGAAGCGCCGGACCTGACCAATCCCGACTCGTACGCGTTCTGCCACCAGGTGGGACGAGAGATCCAAAGCCGGCGTCATCCCGGGCTGCTGACCCGCTCGGCGCGCTGCCCGGGAGATAACGCGGCGCTGTTCGATCCGGTGTACCTGACCAACCCACGGGATTTCTGCTTTCTCACCTACCGCTATATGCCCGGCACTGGCGTGGTTGAGGTGGAGCGAACGCCTGGGGAAGTCTGGTTGACGTTATAGGAGCAACGGCGGCGGGCGGCGCCACGGCGCCGCAGTAAGTCGTTGTGTCTTGACGATGCCCTCGACGGCGCACATCAAGCCGCGAGCGACATATGGCATAATATGCCATCGCCGGAAGCCGGAGCCTGCCATGCCCACCAGAAACGTCGTCCTCACGGATCATCAGGCCGTGCTTGTTGATCGCCTGGTGAAATCCGGTCGATACCAAAACGCCAGCGAAGTTCTACGTGACGGTCTGCGCATGGTCGAAGTCCAGGAGGCGGAAGACCGCGCGCGCATTCAGGCCTTGCGCGATGCAGCCAGTGTGGGTATCGCCGATCTCCAAGCCGGTCGATTTCGTTCGTTCTCCAGTGCTCACGACCTCGGCCAGCATCTCATGGGCGTGGCCGAAGATAAGATTCAGGCCAGCCGTGCACGAAGAGCCGCAAAGTGAGTTGGACGGTACATATCTCAGATGCGGCGCAGCAGGACTTCAACAACATCATCGACTGGACCATCGAGCAATTTGGCGATCATCAGGCCACCGTATACGCGGGGGTCTTGGTGGCCGCGATCAGTGAGCTTGACGATGGGCCGCAGCAGTTGGGCATCAAGGCGCGCGACGACATCGGCAAAGGAATGTTCACAATGCACGTCGCCCGGCATCACCGGAAAGGACGGCACTTCGTCATGCTCCGGGTCGCTGACCACGAAAAGCGGGTCATTGAAGTGGTGAGGTTGCTCCACGACGCCATGGATTTGCCACGCCACCTCCCGAAACCGGAGTAAGTAACAGCTGCTGGGCGATGGGCTTTCTTCACACTCGCGTAGGGTAACGCTGCTCGTCCTGCTGTAGAGGTCGGCGTCTCATGCTGTTTCGGCATGTTGCCCCCGATCCGCTAAGCTGTGGCTTCGCCAGACGGCCAGGGGTCGGTTCATGAAAGCGTGTTGCACGGCCTTCCTGTCTGCCACCCTGTCCGCATTGCTGATTTACGCAACGGCCGCGTCCGCATCGGCGCCAGCCCCTGTTGCTGGGCCAGCGCGGATTCCCTTCACGCTCACGCGCAGCAACATCGTTGTCGATGTGGAGTTGGTGCCGGGCCATCGTTTACCGTTCATTTTCGACAGCGGCCTATCGGTCGGAAATGTCCTCACCACCGAGACCGCCAGCAAGCTGGGCCTGACCGCGAACGGGCGGGCGCACTTCACCGACAGCAGCGGCACCGGCGGCTCGGCGGGGGTGACGGTCATTCAAACCGTGCAGGTCGGCACCGCCGTGCTGCACCAGCAGCCCTTTGCGATCACCGATGTTCCCGATTCCCTGACCGCGCGCAAGGGCAAGGCGCCGATCGCCGGCTTCCTCGGCGCGCCGCTGCTGCAGGATGCCGTCGTCTGCATCGACTACCGGCATAAGCTGATGCAGCGCTGGGCGCCCGCTGACTTCGATGCGTCCGGACTTTCCTCCATTCCGATGCGAACCAATCACGGCCTGCCCACCATCGACATCCGCATCGACGGGCTGCAGGCGACCTTGATCGTCGACAGCGGCAATAACGGCGGGGTGGAGCTGTTCCCCTCATTTGCCGATCAGTACGATCTGCGCAAGCGCTATCCCCATCTGAAATTGCAGGAGGGAACGGCGGGCGGCGGCCAGACCTTCGACGTATTCGCCGGCGTTGCCGATGCGGTCGAGGTCGATTCCAGCTCCACCCTTCGGCACGTTCCACTATCGCTGATAGCCCAGGCCATGGACCCGGCATGGGGCATCGATGGCCTGGCGGGATTCGAGTTCCTGTCGCGCCTGAATCCCTGCCTCGACCGGGACGGGCGGCGTCTGCTGTGGGCGCCACAGAAAACGGCTCGCCACTGATAGGGCGTTGATCAATTCGTCACCCCCGCGCAGGCGGGGGTCCAGTTTTGATTTCCGACCTTAGCAAAACTGGATTCGCGCCTGCGCGGGAATGACGATGATCCAATTGATCAGAGTTTCCCTGGTTAAGCCCAGCCAGACCGCCAGCCCGGCCCCAGATCCGTACCGGACGCGGCGCTTGATTGCCTCAGCTATTCCTCGACAACACCGCCGGGCATTGCTTCATCCAAATTAGTATGGCACCATATGATTTATTGGTGAACTACTTTGGTAATGGCCATGCGGGGAATCGAGCGCCTATCCGCTGTCGAATCGAGCACGCCGCGCATGACGCGCGCGCTGCCGGACATGCCGATGCCGCCGACCGTGATGGTCCGGCTGATCCGCATCAGCGCCTTCGGGCTTGGCAATTTCTTCGAGCCGGTGTTCCGCGCCCTGCAAACCACTGAGAACGAGTTCCACGTCATGTGCCTGCTGGTCGCCAGCGAGCACGGCCGCGCGGCGCCGAGCGAGCTGAGCGAGCTGGTCGGCACCAGCCGCGCCAATATGACGCGCATCCTCGACTCGATGATTTCCGCCGGCTGGATGTCGCGCAGCATCGATGCGCGCGACGGCCGCCGCCACGTCATCTGCATCACGCCGGCCGGCCGGGCCAAGGCGCAGGAAGTGGTGCCGCGCATGATCGAGCCGCTGAACCGCGCGTTCTCGGGCCTGAGCACGGGCGAGCTGGCCACGCTGGACCGGCTGCTGCGCAAGGCCATCGTGTCATTCGATCAAGGCGCGCGGGCCATGAGCGCGGCGGCCTGAGACCGGGCGGCCGAAACCAGGATTCATCAACGTCGACGACGATCGATATTACGAGAGGAGCAGGGAAATGGATGAGAAAACGAGTCTTCGATATCAGCTGATCAGCGCCTGGTGCGGCCCGGCCTTTCTGCTCACCTTTGTGTTCTTCTGGGGCTTCATCGGCCACAACATTCCGAATCCGGCGCCGTCGCTGAGCGCCGAAGCGCTGAAGGCGCGCTACCTGGCGAACCTCGGCGAGATTCGCCTGGGCTTCATCATTTCCCTGATCACCGTGTGCTTCTACATGCCGTGGTCCTGCGTGCTCGCCGGCCAGATGTCGCGCATCGAAGGCAAGAACATGCCGATCCTGTCTTATCTGCAGCTGATCGGCGGCGCCCTCACCGTGATGGTGGTGTCGTTCAGCGCCATGTTCTGGTGCGTTGCTGCGTTCCGTCCCGAAGCCGATGCCGCAACCTTCCAGCTGATGACCGACACCGGCTGGCTGTGCATCGACCTGCAGTATTGCTGCACCACGCTGCAGATGGTCGCCGCGGCCCTGGTCGGCCTGGCCGACAAGAGCAAGGTCCCGCTGTTCCCGCGCTGGGTCTGCTACCTCACCATCTGGTGCGGCATCAGCTTCTTCCCGGCGAGCCTGACCGGCGTGCTGAAGACCGGGCCGTTCGCCTGGAGCGGCGCGCTGAGTTACTACATCCCGTACTTCTGCTGGCTGTGCTGGTTCTCGACGGCGAGCATCTACATGATCAAGGAAGTGCGCCGCCGCATGGTCGGCGCGGACCAGCCGGCCGGCAGCGGCCGTCTCGCCACGGCCTGATGGGCTGACACTCGCGGCGCCGGCTCCTTACTGGCTGCGCCAGCGTGGAGCCGGCACGCTTCGAATTCTTCTGCGCGCACGCTGCGAACGCCTGCGGCGTGCGCGCAGAAGTCCCGTCACCATCACCACGCGACCGGGATTTATGACCGCAGCGATTGCCGAGCCTCGGACCAAGACCGCCGCCCCGCTGCGACTGCCGGGCGACCAGGACGTGTGGGTCTTCATCGCCGCCGAGCTGCTGATGTTCGGCGCGTTCTTCGTCGCCTACATCATCAACCGCGCGGGTGATGTGGCGCTATACAACAGCGCGCAGCAGACGCTCGATCGCAGCCTCGGCGTGCTCAACACGCTGTTCCTGATCACCAGTTCCTGGGCCGTGGCTTCGGCCGTCGCCGCCGCCCGCCAGAATCGCCTGGCCGTGGTGCCGCGCCGGCTTGCGCTGGGCATCGCGCTCGGCATCGCTTTCGTCATCGTCAAGGCAGTCGAGTACACGGCCAAGATCAAGGCCGGCTACACCATGCTGAGCAATGACTTCTTCATGTTCTATTACTGCCTCACCGGCATCCACCTGCTGCACGTCTTCGTCGGCTCGACCATTCTGCTGGTGTGCTGGAACAACGCCCGCAGCGGCCGCTATGGCCCGGCGAACATGAAAGGGCTGGAGACCGGCGCCTCGTACTGGCACATGGTCGACCTGCTGTGGATCTTCCTGTTCCCGCTGCTCTACCTGCTGAGGTGAGGCCATGCCGGAAATCCTGCGCAACCTCAATCACCGCACCTGGCTGCTGCTGACGCTGGCGACCGCCGCGACCTTCACAGTGCGCGCCGACGGCGTGGCCGGTTTCGCCGCCGGCTTCGCCACCCTGGCCATTGCCTGCTTCAAGGGCCGCCTGGTGATCCTCGATTTCATGGAGCTGCGCCATGCGCCGCGTGTCTGGCGCGCGGTGATCGAGGGCTGGCTGCTGCTGGTTTCGCTGCTGGTGCTTGCGGTCTACGGCTATGGCGCGCTTGGCAGCGCCGGTGCCTGAGCGCGGCCTGAGATTCTATTGCGCTTCGGCATTCCTCCATTTTTTGTTTAAGGTTCGGAGGCGCTGCTGATGGGTTGTCTGCGCTGACTGGCCCGATCAGCGCAGGGCGTAGACGTCGTAGGTGGCGCTTTGGGTGGCCAGGTCCGCTGCGCCGATCGAGTAGCACTGCAGGCGATTGAGCCACTGGTAGGCCGGATGCGCGGTGCGAAAGCGCGGCGCGGCCCGGATCGGCAAGTCCTGCGGCATCTCGCCCTTGAGGAAATTGGCGTAGCCGTCCGGGCCGAGGTCGAGCACGCCGGAATAGGCGATGTCGATGAGGGCGCCGTCCGCACTTTCCAGGATGCCGCGCACATCGAGAATGATGACGCCGTCGCTTCTCAGCGTCGCAAAGTCGGCGCCGCCGGGGCGGACCTTGCCGGACAGCCTGGGGCCCCAGACTTCTCCGCCCGTGAGAGGGAAGTTGAAGCGAATGTCACCGGGGCAGGGGCCGATCACTTCCGGTGCGGCGATGCCGACGCGGTAGCTGAAGAGATGTTCGGTTTGGTGGACAAGCATGAGCGGAAATTCCTCCTGGTAAAGCCGATGACTCCGGCACGCTGGATTGGTGTTGCCTTATTTGCCGAATCGCTTTCCCAGCGCGAGGCCGACCATGAACAACTCGTTGGAGACGTTTGCCTCACCGCCTCCGAGGGCCGGCGATATCGAGTTGTGACCGCTGATCTGATGGCGCGGCGCCAGGGCGGCGTAGCCTGAAAGCTCGTACCTGTTCCTGAATGCCCAGGTGGCGCCGGCGGTGTAGTGGTTCTTGACCGTCGCGGGCGCCAGGATGTTGAACAGCGTTTGCGACGGCGTGAAGTTGAGCGTGTTGTAGATGTAGCCGCCGCGCAGGCGCAGGCTCGGCGTCACCTGGTAGGAAACGCCGAGCTTGTAGGCATTCTGGTCGGTCCAGCCGAATCCCGGGCCATCGGGCGAGCCGAGCAGCTTGCCCTGCGCCAGTTCTTCGATGCCGTTGCCGAAGGCATTTCGCGAGCCGTAGTCGGCGCGCTGGAACTCGAGCGCGATCTGCACTTGCGGGATGGGCGTCAGCGCCACCGCGGCGCCATACATGGCGGGAAGCTCGAGCAGCCCTTCATCGGGCAGCAGGCCGCGGTATTGCTTGATCCTCTGGCTCCAGCTCTTCGAGCGATACGAGACCCCGGCCGACATCCAGGAGGTGAGGGTTCCGGTCCAGCCGGCGGTAAAGCTACCGCCGAAGGCACCGTGCTTGCCGACGTCGCTGACGTTGTTGGGCGACTCGGAGTAGGCATCGAACGGCGCCAGGCCCTTCGCGTTCAACACCTCGCGCTGGATGTTGAGCGCGAGGCCGAGGGATTGACCCGGCCGCACGGCATTGGCGATCACCAGCGAGACCCCGGTGATCTTGAGCGTCAGGCTGGCGCTCTTGGTCTGGCCGGCATTCGCAGGCGAGGCAAAGCGCGCGTAGGGGCTCTGGGTATAGTCCGGCCCGAGTCCGCCGGCGTAGATCGATACACCGGTACTCCAGCGATCCGACAGGGGCAGGGTGATGCCGCCCTGCGGAATGGGATAGTAGTGGTGCGCGTTGGAGTCGTAGCTCTGGTCCGGTCCCAGGCTGTTGCCGGTGAAGCTGCTGCGCGCATCCGGCATGATCAGGTCGACGCCCAGATCCCATCTGCGCCCCAGGCCGATCGCCGCTGCGGGGTTGGCGGCGATCGCCGTGGTTTCCTCGGCGGCGACATAGCTGATGCCGCCGTTGCCCATCGATTTGATGCCGGGGCCGTGTTCGAACAAGCCGAGCGTTGCGCCGGCCTGGAACGGCATCAGGGCGGACAGAGCCAGGCCACCCGCTAGATATTTTGTGCGCATCAGGTCGCTCAAGGAAAAAGCTGTGGGCAAAAGCGGCCGAGACGATGGCGCGCGGCATCGTTGCCGGCCTTGCGGCCGCCAATTCGGTGCGGGAAATGAATTACCAATGGGTTCTTGCCAATGGGCTCTTGCGGACGGGGGCAATCCCCCGACCTCAGATGCCGATGGTGGCCGCCCTGCCCACCTGAACGCCCGGCTCGCGCTGCCAGTCCGGCCAGCCGGCTGCGGCATTCTGCTTCGCCGCCAGCGCCCGCTCCTCGGCGGTTGCGAACTCCGTATCCCAGCGCTTCAGCGCCGGCTTGATGATGCCGTCGTGCCAGAGCGGCGGGACCAGCGCCGCGAGGAAGCAGACGAACACGCTGGGCATGACGATGGCTTCGCGGTGCGGCTTCAGCTTGTAGTAAACCTGATAGGAATTGAGGTGGTGATCGGCGTGGTTGGTGATCTCGAACGCCATGGTGCGCGAGAACCAGCCGAGGTGATTCCACAGGTGGCGGCGGCCGATCGGCGAGCCGGGAACGCGCACGATGCCGTAGTGCTGGAAGTAGTTGAAGGACTCGACCCAGAAGCGCGATATGAGCATGGCGCAGAGGCCGAACACGGTGCCCCTCCAGCCGCCGACGGCGAACAGGATGCACTGGAAGACGAGTTGCGCCAGCACCGCGCGGTAAACGCGGTGGCGGATGTTCCAGGGATGCAGTCCCTTTTTCCGCAACGCGCCGGATTCCATTTTCATGGCGTAGGCGGTGCTTTCCAGGAACGCGTTCCAGGTGAACTTGTAGAGGTTGGTGCCGCGCCGTGCGGTATCGCCGTCATCGACGGTGCCGACGTCGATGTGATGGCCCACGACGTGGGCGATATCGCGCGTGCAATCGAGGATGCACAGGTGCGAGTAGCGGCCTACCGTGCGCGGAACGATGCCGCGCATGTGGTACAGCTCGTGTGCGGCGGGAATCAGGGGGATCACGCCCATCCAGGCCAGGCTGAGGACGCCGCCGAAAATCTGCCGGCCGCTGAGGTCGTGGTGCGACAGGCACCAGGCGAACGCCACGTAGAGCAGCACCGGGCCGACTGCGCAGAGCCAGATCGGGAGATTGGCCAGCCGCGCGTTGCTCATCCTGCGCGTGGCGTAGTCGTTGGGCGCCAGCGTGTCCAGAGCGGCGAGCACCGGGAAAGAGGCGATTCCCAGCCACACCCAGTCGCCGCCGGCGAAGAAGCCGCCGAAGCTCATCGCCACCACCAGCACCGGGATCCAGTATTTGAGATAGTCCATGCCGCTTCTCCTCGAATGCCCGGTCCATGCCGGGCTTGGGCCTTGCGGGCGGATGCGGCCCGCAAGTCAGGGTCCGATGCCGTGGTCCGCCTGCAATGCCTGGCGGCCGGACGAGGGATGACCTGGGTCAGTTAAAAACGTGTAATTACATTACACATAATTACGTTACTTGTGTGCGAGGATGAAGTCAATCGCCTTATGTCGGACCGCTCCTGCAGGTATGCTTTTGGCCGGATGATGCCCAGACCTTCAAATACCCGATGAAAATGCGCGAGCTGGAAAAGCGCACCGGTGTCCGCAGGGAGATGATCCATTACTACCTGAGGAACGGGCTCCTGTCGGCCCCAGCGCGGCCGAAGCCGAACGTCGCCGAATATGGCGAGGAGCACGTCCGCGGCATCAATGCGCTGCGGCGGCTGCAGACCGAGCGGCGCCTGTCGATCGAGGAAATCAAGCAGGCCCTGAATGGAAATTCGGCGGCGGTGCCGGCGGATGCGCTGGTGTTTCCGCAGCTCGACGTGCTGGTCGCCGCGCGCATGGGCGCCGACACCAGCCTGGTGCTGGTTTCCTCGATCAAGGATCGCAACCCCTGCGCCGAAAAGGATGCGCGGACGCTGGACCGCATCGGCGCCATCCAGCTGAAGACGCGCAAGGGGCGGCTGTTCGTCAGCCATATCGACGCCCAGATCGTCGCGCTCTGGGGCGATATGCGCGCCGCCGGATTCACCGAGGAGGAAGGCTTCGACCCGGAAGCGGTCTCGATCTACGTCGAAGTCGCCAAGAATCTGGCGAAAGCGGAAATCCGCGAATTCCTGACCCGCGTTTCAGCCCGCCACTCGACGGAAAAGAAAGCCGAGCTGGCGCAGTCCGGCCTTACGGTGATGATGAGCCTGTTCACCCTGCTGCGGATGAAAGGGGCGTTGAAGGAGCTGGGCCAGGCCACGCTTTAGCTGGATTCAGGCGGGCGTGGCAAAGCGCCGGCGCAGTTCGGTCTTGATGATCTTGCCGTTGGAATTGCGCGGCATGGCTTCGATCAGGTGCAGCTCGCGCGGCAGCTTGTAGCGGGCAAGCTTCGCTTCCGCGAATTCGAGCAGCTGCTTCAGATCGAGCGCGGCGCCGGGCTTGAGCGCGGCGATCACCACCACCCGTTCGCCCCAGCGCTCGTCCGCAGCGCCGATCACCGCGACCTCGGCGATGGCGGGATGCTCGTACAGCACGCTCTCGATCTCGGCAGGGTAGATGTTCTCGCCGCCGCTGATGATCATGTCCTTGATGCGATCGCAGATGTAGTAGAAGCCGTCCTCGTCGAAATACGCGCCGTCGCCGCTGTGCATCCAGCCCTCGGCGTCGAGGCTGGCGGCAGTTTCCTCGGGGCGGTTCCAGTAGCCCTGGGTGACGTTGCCGCCGCGCATGCAGATCTCGCCGCGCACATGGGGCTGCGTGATCGGCGCGCCGTCGCCGTCGATCAGGCGCACCTCGTTGAGCAGTCCGGCCCGGCCGCAGGACCCCAGTTTGGCAATGGCTCTACCGGTTTCGAGAAAGGTCACCCCCGAAGTCGCCTCGGTCATGCCGTAACACTGGCTGACCGGGATGCCGCGTGCGTTGTACAAATGGAGCAGCGGCTCCGGCACCGGCGCGCCGCCGGCGACGATCAGGCGCATGGCGACGAGATCGGCTTTGGCGAAGTAATCATGCTGGCTGGCGAACAGCATCATCGCCGGCACGGCAAAGCTGACCGTGACGCGATGGCGCTCGAGGGCCAGCAGGTATTCCATCGCATCGAAGCCGCCCTGCAGGATCACATGCCCGCCGGCCATCAGGGTGGGCAGCAATACCACGCAGAGGCCGCCGACGTGAAACAGCGGCGCGCAGTTGAGGGTGACGTCGTGCGAGGTGAAGTCGCTGGCGAGGATCCAGTTGAGATTGTTGGTCCAGACATTGCCGTTGCTGAGCATAACGCCCTTGGGCTTGCCGGTGGTGCCCGAGGTATAGATCAGCATGACCACGCCGTCCGGCTCGCCGCCCAATTGCACGGGCACCGGCAATCCGGCGGCCATCAAGGGCTCGAGCGCATCCCAGCCGGATGGCGCGGCGCCCAGGGAAAGGTAGCGCTTGCAAGGCAATGTGCCGCGCAGTTCGTCGAGCAGGGCCGCGTGATGCGGGTCTGCGATCAGCGTGTGCGCGCCGGCGTCCTCGATGATGGCAGTCCATTCGGGCCGCGACAGCCTGAAGTTCATCGGCACCAGAATGGCGCCGATGCGCGCCGCGGCGAACAGCGCCAGCAGGATGGCGGGGTGGTTGAAACCCAGATAGGCGACACGATCTCCCGCCTTGACGCCGCCATGGCACAACACCGCGGCCAGGCTTTCGATGCGGTCCTGCATCTCGCCATAGCTCCAGGTGTCGTTGCCGAATGTCAGCGCCGGCCGCTCGGGCGCACGGCGGGCACGGCGGCGAAACCACTCGGCAAGCGAGGTCGGATCTTCGGCGCTTGAAGCAATTGGGCTGGACATGGCTCTCTCGGTCTCCTCGGCTGCCCGCGCGGGTTTTCCCTGGGCGCGTGCAGCCATGCAGCCGCGTTGGCGGGCTTGTGGTTGATTGGGGACTGGCGTTCCCCTGAAATAGTAGTGTACCGTACGACTTATTCGAGGCCATCGTCCACCAGAGACAGCCTGCTCGCCGCGCCCCTGGTTACCCCCTGGGGGCAATACAGTTGGAGGAATCTATGCAGACCCAGGATCAGACGCATCACCACAGCTTTTTCATCGACGGCGAATGGGCCAAGCCTGCCTCGTCGGCGCGCATCGAAGTCATCGGCGCCAACACCGGCGAAGCGATCGGCAGCGTGCCGGACGGCAGCGAGACGGATATCGACCACGCGGTGGCCGCGGCGCGTCGCGCGCTGGATGGCGGCTGGTCGCAAAGCGCACCCGCCGAGCGCGCCGCCGTGCTCAACCGCTTCGCCGATGCGATGGAAAAGCGTGCGGAGAGCCTGACCCGCGCGGTCAGCATGCAGAACGGCATGCCGCTGAGCCTGGCCGAAGCCTACGAGGGCGGGTATGTCGTCGGCCTGATCCGCTATTACGCCAGCCTGGCGGCGTCGATGCAGGTGGAAGAGCGCCGCCACTCGCCGCTGGGCTTCGATACGCTGGTGCGGCGCGAGCCGGTCGGCGTGGTCGGCGGCATCGTGCCGTGGAATTATCCGGTGGTGCTGTCGATCATGAAGATCGGCCCGGCCCTGGCGACCGGCTGCACCATCGTGCTCAAGCCTTCGCCGGGCACCGTGCTGGATTGCTACGTCGTCGCCGACGCCGCCAAGGAGGCGGGCATCCCGCCGGGCGTCATCAACTGGGTCCCCGGCGGCCGTGAACTGGGCGCCTACCTGGTGTCGCATCCGGGCATCGACAAGGTGGCCTTCACCGGATCGACCTCCGCCGGACGCAAGATCGGCGAAGTCTGCGGACGCCTGCTGCGTCCGGTCAGCCTGGAACTGGGCGGCAAGTCCGCCGCCATCATTCTCGACGACGCCAACCTCAACCAGGTGCTCGAGGGCATGCTGTTCGCCTCGTTCGCCAACAACGGACAAACCTGCGCCATTTCCACGCGCATCCTGGCGCCCGCCGCACGCTATAACGAAGTGGTGGACGCCATCGCCGGGATGGCCTCGTCGCTCAAGGTGGGCAATTCGCTCGACCGCAATACGCAGATCGGCCCGCTCGCCTCGGCCGAGCACCGCGCCCGGGTCGAGGGCTTCATCGCCACCGGCAAGCGCGAAGCGCGCCTGGTTGCCGGCGGTGGGCGCCCGAAGAACGTCGAGGCCGGCTGGTTCGTGGAGCCGACGGTGTTCGCCGATGTTTCCAACGATGCGACCATCGCGCAGGAAGAAATCTTCGGGCCGGTGCTGTCCATCATCAAGTACAGCGACGAAGACCAGGCGGTGAAGATCGCCAACGATTCGGAGTACGGCCTCGGCGGCACGGTCTGGTCCTCGGACAGCGACCGCGCGCAGGGCATTGCCCGCCGCGTCCACACCGGCACCATCGGCGTGAACGGCTACGTGATCGACGTCGCCGCGCCTTTCGGCGGCATCAAGGCCAGCGGCCTGGGGCGCGAGCTCGGCCCCGAATCGCTGTCCGCCTACCAGAAGCTGAAATCGGTTTACCTGCCTGCCGGTTGAGGATCGATCGAAGTTGAGGCACTTGTATTGACCGATCGGGACCAGACGCGGAACGGGGAGCCGATGCAGGAGCAGGCGGTCCAGTTCGAATTGCGCGACAGCGTGGCGCACGTCACGCTGTCGCAGCCGCAGCGCGGCAATCCGTTCGACCAGCGCTTTTGCTCGGAACTGTGCGAGGTCGCCATCGAGTGCGACGAGAGCCCGCAAGTGCGGGCCATCCTGATCCGTGCCCAGGGTAAATACTTCAGCGTCGGCGCTGACCTGAAGTGGCTGGGCGCGGATCGTGAGCAGCTGCCGCGCCGTCTCAAGGCCGCGACCGCCGACTTGCACATGGCCATCGCCCGCTTCTCGCGCTGCGATGCGCCGATCGTGCTTGCCGCACACGGTCTGGTGACCGGCGGGGCAGTGGCGCTGACGGCGCTGGCGGACTTCGCGCTGGCGGGGCGCTCGGCGAAATTCTATGCGGCCTACAACGGCATCGGTTTTGTCAGCGACGGCGGCGGCAGCTATTTCCTGCCGCGCCGGGTCGGATCGCGCCGGGCGGCCGAGTTCATCATGCTCAACCAGACCTGGAGCGCAGACGAGGCTGCGGACTACGGCCTGGTGTCTCGCGTGGTGGAGGATGCGGCGCTGCAAAGGGAAGCACTGGCGCTTGCCGAAAAGATCGCCGCCGGCCCGACGCGCACCTTCGGTGAAACAAAACGGCTGCTGCTTTCCACTTTCGATCAGCCGCTGGATACACAACTCGAATTGGAAGCGCGGGCCATCTCGCGCTGTGCCAGGACGGAAGATTCCTGGGGCGCGATTCAGGCCGTTCTGGACAAAAAGACGCCGCGCTTCTGCGGGCGCTGAAGCCCGTCTCCGCCGACCCACACCCGCTTCATCAAGCTCGAAGCCCAGAAATCCGAGCGTCCCGAACTGCAGTCCGCCACCCGAGTGGTCTCCGGCGGCCGCGCCCTGGGCAGCTCCGAGAACTTCAAGGTCATCTACGACCTGGCCGACAAGCTCAAGGCCGGCGTCGGCGCTTCCCGCGCTGCAGTCGACTCCGGCTATGTGCCGAACGACATGCAGGTCGGCCAGACCGGCAAGATCATCGCCCCGGAACTGTATTTCGCCATCGGCATCTCCGGCGCCATCCAGCATCTGGCCGGCATCAAGGACGCGCGCACCATCGTCGCTATCAACAAGGATGCCGAAGCGCCGATCTTTGAAGTGGCGGACTTCGGGCTGGTCGCCGATCTGTTTACGGC
>FTIF01005724.1_pt1 | contig 30949 bp, 31 predicted proteins | sample 1658001 | NCBI WGS metagenome assembly FTIF01 (sample SAMEA3914789, study PRJEB12502) | metagenome | biome: forest; material: soil | place: Canada | collected 2011-07-03 | depth 0.3 m | reverse complement strand
AGCCCCGATTGGCAGCTAACGCCGACAAAATGCTATTGAGACGGCGAATTCGTCCCCAGCGGCCGTATATAGAGGTATTGACCTTCCATGCGGCCATGAGCTGTCGTAGTACCTGACTTGTTGGCCTACTCTGAAGCTGCCGCTCATGTGGGCGCCTACAAACCTCGGCAATCAAATGGCATCAGTAAACGCAGACTTATCATTAGGTTGAACTGGATTCGTCCTAACTTCTGGGGACGCACAGGGGCGCTACCAGGGCTCAAATATAGCGGCTGCGTTTCCGGCGTCGGCTACTTCCTGACTGGTTTCTTTGATGAACTCGCGGACCACACGTGCCGTCTCCTCCGCCTGCATCAGCATGAATAAGTGCCCACCGCCACGAATCAGATGCAGGCGTGCATTGGGAAGCAAAGCCGCAAGCAGGCGTGCGTTGACCGTTCTGATCAGTGGATCGTCGTCGCCGTTCATGACCAAGGCAGGACAACGTATTCGGTGCAGCCACGGCCAGCTCGAGAACTGACTGATCGCTGCCAATTGTTGAAGATAGGTTAGTTTCCGTGGAGCCCGTGTCATGCGCGCATAGTCGATCGCAAGATCTGGGCGCCCCCTCATCTCGCCCCCATAGATGAATGCGGCATTGCTTGCCATGAATGTGCGCGACAGATAGCGCTGTGGGGTTATCATTCGCACCAAGGCAGATACGCGCCCCGGGACCATCGGCATGCCGGGCGCGGTGGCCATCAAGATCAAGCGACTGACGCGCCCGGGATATTCGTGTGCGAGTGTTTGCGCCAATCCACCGCCCCATGACACGCCAGCCACGTTGATATTGCCTATATGTCCCAATTGATCCAGCAGTCCTACCGCGAACTTCGCGAAGCTGGAGTAGCTGGGCCAAAACCAGGCGGATCTGGATCCACCAGCTCCGGGAATGTCGAACACGATCACGCGCGTGCCTGCCAAAGCTCGAATAATGGGCAGCATCAGCTCGAGATTGGCGCCAATACCATTGCAGAACAGTAGTGGCTCGCCCTTTCCACCACTTCTTGCATAGCGAAGCCTGACCCCCCGTACTTCGACATGACCAACCTCAACACCAGCAGCCGCGAGTGCTTCCCGCTGACGCTCCAGACCTGAACCCCAGGCACGACTCTCGTTGACATGACGTCTGAGCGGCACTTCCAATCTCCCATCCGGTTGATTCCGTGGAAATTTTCTCGGCGCGCGCCTGTAGCAAGTTTCACTATACCTTCACTTCGGCAAATGCGGTCCGCAATTTCCTTGTTCGACATTCCGCTCTACAGGCTGGGCAGAATCTGCTTTTTACGCTCGGTGAGCGTTTCACCCTCTCGAAGCAGCACTTTAATCTCGAGGAACGGCTTCAACCGAAAACATACGTCCCTGGAGCAGAAGCCAATTCTGGATAGTCCTCACTGCCCAGCACCAATGGGGCAGCGCGCAGTTCTCCAGAGCGCTCGCTTAGCCAGGCATGCCAATGCGGCCACCAACTGCCCAGGTGATGATCAGCGGTCTTGCGCCATGACTCAGCGTCCGGCCCAAGCTTGCCTCCGGTCCAAAATTCAGACTTCTTGTTACTGGGCGGGTTGAGAATGCTCTGCATGTGACCCGCATTGGACAGAACAAACGTGCGGTTGCCTCGGAATAACTGGGTGTTCCGGTAGCAGGCTTTCCACGGTGTAATGTGATCCGTGGTGCCTCCTAGGACGTACGAATCGCACTTCACGCGTGCCATGTCCACGGGCACGCCAAGTAGACGCATTTTTCCGGGCTGAGTCAGCGAATTGCTGATGAAGATATCCATGAACTCGGCATGCAGCCGTGCTGGCAGACGCGTGTTGTCGTTGTTCCAGTACAGCAGATCGAACGCCGGTGGCTTGTTGCCGAGTAGGACATTGTTAACCCAGTAGTTCCAGATCAGATCATTGGGCCTCAGCCAGGCGAATGCCGCTGCCATGGCTTTGCCGTCCAACACACCCTTTTCCGCCGACTTCTTCTTCGCCGATTTGATCGCGCGTGGCGTTGCGAACAAGCCCATCGGCGTATCGCCGATCGCAGCAACGTCGAGGACGTTCACAACGAGCGATAGTGAATTCACGCGCGTATCGCCCGCGGCCGCGCGGGCCGCGACATAGGCAGCTACTGTCAAGCCACCGGCGCAAGCACCAACGAGGTTGATGCGCTGTGCGGAGGCCAAGTTACAGATGGCCGAGACCGCCATGTCGATGGCGGCAGCATACTCGGCGAGCCCCCAATCGGCGTGCTCGGGACCGGGGTTGCGCCAGCTGATGATGAAAACCTGGAATCCGGCTTCAAGTATGCTTTTGACCACGCTCTTTTCGGCGGACAGGTCGAAAATATAGAACTTGTTAATCTGCGGCGGGATGAACAACACAGGCACCTCGCGAACTTTCCCAGCAAGGGACCCGTATTGAATCAGCTCGAACACTTCGGAACGAAAAACCACCGCGCCTGCGGTGCTGGCGATGTTGATGCCGACCGTAAATGGCGTTTTGTCCACCTGCGAGGGCAATCCTCGGTTCTCCCGCAAATCCCTCACAAGACTTTTTAGTCCGTCCAGGGCACTTTGCCCACCACTCTCCCGAAACCGCTTGACTGCTTCCGGCTGCAGCGGGAAATTCGAGGGCGCCAAGGCGTCGATCAGCAGCGAGCTCATGAACTCCATACGGGCACGGCTATGCTCTGGGAGTTTCTGACTCTTCACCCAGCCGTCGAACGACTGCTGGATAGCGAGATAGGTCTGTAGCCACTTGCGGTAGCGCGGATCCTCGGTCCATGCCGCATCGGCAAAACGCCGATCGCGTGGAAGCGGCACCAACTCGGATCGATTGGTGACGATTCGCTGCAATTCACCCGCGAGCGAACGGAGTGCTCTCGCGGTCAGCCCGGGCTGCGCTACAGCAAGCCGCACCGCCCGGAGAGCCTCCCGTCCGACGTCGCGCGCACGAAAGCCGACAAACGGATTGGGGCCGAGCATAGCCTCGGCGCTGCCAGCCGCGATCTTTTCTGAATACGCGCTCATCGCTGATCCTCAAGGCACAAGCATCAGGACTATGTCGGCAAAAAGCGCCGGATCCTTTTCGTTTTCCACTTCCAAAACCGCCGAAGCCACCACAAGCACCCGGTCGCCGCTCTTGGCATCCGCACTCGATAACGTGACTCTTGCGCGGACGCGGCTTCCGGCGCGCACCGGCGTCTTGAACCGGACATTGTTGGCGCCCGAATTCATCACCCGGCTTGCATCGGATGGCACGGTTCCGACATCCATGAGCAACTTTGCCAGCAGAGATAGCGTGAGGAAGCCGTGGGCGATTGTCGTGCCAAACGGGCTTTCCTCGCGGCAGCGGTCCATGTCGGTGTGAATCCACTGTTGGTCACCCGTGCAGTCGGCAAAAGCTTGGATGCGGGCTTGATCGACTTCAAGCCAATCGCTGACGCCGACTTCCCGGCCGATGAATGCGGACAGCGTTGCGAGGTGGTAGTCGGCGCCCATTACACGATTCCCAGACCCGGCATGCGATGTATTGAGCTCATCGGTGCGCTGGTCAGACGCTCAGGCGAATGCTGAAACCAGAAAACTCGGCCAGCGTTCGGAGCGGGGATGCCCTCGCTCCTCGGTTGCTCCGCTGACTGAGCTGCGTCAATCCAGCCGCTCGAGGGCGGAGATGACGGTCCAATGCAATCGAAATTCACGGAATTCTCCGCAAGGGATACAAAATCGGCCACGCAGAGCAATCGCGATCGTGTTGCCAGTCGGCCATCCAATCAAAGGTGCTATACGCGGTAATAGCTGCCGTGTCCTTCGCTCGTGCGCTCTCGGTGCCGTGTCGAGGAAAAGGGCCTACGGCTCAGTTTAAGGGAGCTATGGTCTCAAGACCCCATCCTGTTGATGGGGGACATAACCCTTCCCAGTTGTCGCTGCGGCCAAGTGCCATGCCCTGTCCGCCAGCCGCTGCGGCGTTCAGGTCGGTGTTAGGGCCACGCTAGCGACTTGTTGGCCATGAAGTCTCAGCTATATGAATTCTTATCGTCAGAAGTGCACTTCTGCTCTCTGCCAGCCGGCAGCGTCACCGTACCCAGGATGCCCCCTCAAGTTCAATGGTCCTTGTGGATAGCGCCAAGCTCTGAACCACCCGAAAGGAACTGCTCGCTGGTGGCCGACTCGGGCCAACAGTGAGTGCTGCAGTGACCTGAGCGAAGAATACTCACTTTATCGGTGCCGGATCATCCCGGCATCAAACTCCCGCTGCCCGGCCAAACACCATTCCAGTATGTCCTGCCACTGAATCGCTTTGCCTTCGCCGCACTGGTGCTGGGTGACTTCGATGGTGCGTTCTCAAACCAAGAAATTTCCTTGGCGGACGCCGTCGGCTTCAACCGCAACTGCGCTGGATATTTTTCTCACTTCTCCCACATCCGCCATCTGATTGCAGACGACGAGCGAATCGAAGAAGACCTCACCTGGGCTCCTTTCGACTTAGTGCACAAAGAGGCCGGGCATATGAAATTCAAGAAGCGCCCGGCTGAGTTGGAGAACGCTGGCGGCCAACTCGCTTTGGCGACTGATTCATCTGTGCCTCGCGGGCGTAGTTCGTCGATGGCCTTGCTTGCTGACTTCGTTGACATCTTGCCTCTGTTCGCAAGGACCTCATAAAGCATGCGCTTGCGGTAGCGGCTCAGCTCCTCGTCTTCGGCCTGCCATCTATCCACTGTTGGATCGCCGCGGCGCTCCACGCCACGCAGCGAGCGCTGATGCGCCGCGGCTGCGGGAAGACGCCCTTCTTCATGTCGGCGTAAATGGTGGATCGGCCAAGGCCGGTCTTCGCCTTCACAGCCGGAAGACGCAAAAGTGTGTCACTGTCGAATTCCGGATTGGATTCCGAAACAGCCGCGCCAGCGCCCGCTTTCACGGGATGCGGCGCGACCTCAGATTCCAGTGGAGCCGACGCAAGGTAGCTCGCTGGCGACCCGGCACTGGGAGCGATATCGGGCGGCGCTGACTTGCACCTTGAACGATGTGACTTCAACCGCGAGGTAGAAGTCTCACGTAACCCGGGTGCCCCCGTGGGGCGCCGTACGGATATCCTGATCAATGCCGTTCGGCGAATGCCCGATGGGACGATGTTCGACCCGATCGCGGCAGTCATCGAAGTCAAAGGCTGTTGGAATTCCGACTTGTTCACGTCACTGGACCGACAGCTCGTACAAGACTACATGGTCGAGTTTGGCGCACCCATCGGAATCTACCTCGCCGCCTGGTTCGCTCTCACTCAATGGGATGACGCAGACTCCCGTCGTGCGGCTGCGGCAAATCGAGAGCTGTCGGACGTCCGGCAAAAACTCGACCAACAAGCCGCCGCGACACCCGAGGGATTTCAGGTCAAGGCAATCGTCCTCGAGATTCGCGCCCTCGGCACCTGAGCTAGATTCCCCCACTCGAAGAGCGATCGAGTGAATGCATTCCGCTTGCTCTTCCCTCTATGTCTTCTTCTTTCGGGGCCAGTTCACGGCTCCGTAGGTCTTGGGTAGGTAGTCAACCGAGTCTTCATCGTTTGTTACGCCCAGTGAATCCACAATCGTGAAGTTCCCGCGCGCGAAGAAATATCCCGGCGTTAGATCCGCGCGAACCGCTTTTGCGAACGCATTCAAGGCGACGACGAGGTTCCGCAGCAAAATAGCCGATTCGTTCTGCCAGATGCCGGCAAGCTTTTCTTGCTGCCCGCGCGCCTCCGGCCGCAAACCTGAATTCTTCCAGGATTTGTCCTCGACCCACCACAGGGTTACCCCCGCCTGTCGGGTCTCAGCGCGGGTCATAAAGTGGGTCAGGAAGTCGTGCGACCGCTTCGCGAGGTTCTTCATCGCCCGCTCGAGCTCGACTTTTTCGCCTGGCCAATCTGCCCTGAAGGCGTTATGACAGAATTTGTTAATGCCCGTCACAACGGCGCCCGGAATCGACCCGCGCAGCGCGTGATCGCTCACCGAATTCCACCTCTTCAGCCAATACCCATCGGTCACCTCGGCGACGCGTGCTTGGTAGAACTGTCCCGCTAGGGAATTCTCTGGAACGAACTGCGCAGCCACCCATTTTTCGTGTGCAGATTTGATCTTGTGCAAGCGCTTCACTGACCAGGCATCTGGGTCTCCATCGATGGCCTTGTGATGCGGCCTGCAGAGAAGGATGAGATTTGGATAATGCTTCCGCTCCTTCATTGACAGCGGGCTGTCGCCACGAGGGCCGCCCTCCTTGTCCGCCACAATGTGGCAGCACTCCCCCAGGAGCACGTGATGGGACGGAACCGCTTTCGACGCCTCCGCGACCAGAGGCGTCCGGCAGCTCTTGATACTGCACAGCGCCGCGCCCTTACCCCACAACAGTTTCGCGTCTTTCTCTGGAATCGTGCTCGCCATGGTCTCTCGTCGTTGTCGCACTGCCGAACTTTGAAAATACAAAAGCAATTAGACGGCTCAATAGCTTACGCGCTCTGCTCCTTCGCTTAGCGACGCGGATGGAATACAAAGCGGCAAACCGCAAGCGGCTGAAAAGTCGGGAAAAAAAGCGAGACACTATGCAATCTTCGATTGCGTGTTGTCTCAGCATCATTGAAGGTCCCGGCACGGATTCCGCTTTTGAGCGACGCGCAGCGGCGCTCGCGTCCGGACCTTCGGCGCGCCGAAGGCGCAGACCGAGACCGGGCGCAGAACTGCGGTCACATCATCCGCACGATCCACACGACATAGAAGCCTCCGCACCCGCAGCTGCGCGGCAGCGCAAATGGCATCTGAAGGGGACGAACCGGCTTTAAGGCAAGCGAGGCGGGCATTGCTGCTCCGCGCCGCCGGGCCGCTCAGCGGATGTGCTTGCTGACCAGCTTGGTCATATGAAACATATCGACGACAGACCGGCCGCCAAAAATCTTCTTCAGCTTCTCGTCGGCATTGATCAGGCGCTTGTTGATCTTGTCCTGCAGCCCGAATTTCTTGATGTAGGCCCACAGGCGCTTGATGATCTGGCCGCGGGAAATGGGCTTGGACCCGACGACCTGCGCCAAATCCGGGCTGGGCGTCATTGGCCGCATCAATGCCGCGTTGGCCTTGCGCTTGGTTTTCTTCGCAGCCGCTTTCTTGGGAGCAGCTTTCTTCGGTGCGGGCCTCTTGGCAACGGCCTTCTTTTCCGCTATGGGCTTCTTGGCGGCTGCATTCCGCGCCTTTGCCGCCGGCTTCTTCTTGGTAGCTTTCGCCATGACCTGATCTCCTCGTTTTGTTGGCCTCATTCGGGCCTCGCTATGCTAACGGAACTGCAGGCCAGCTGTGTGCGGGGCAAATTGCCGCCCCGCCTCCCGAGCGCGCTATCTGCGTTCGTTCTGGGTCGCGATCCAGAACCCGAACAGGTTCACCGCGACAATCGCCCCGCCGACAAAATAGAGGGCCGTGCGCAGCTTGGGCCGCAGGTTGCCGCGTGTTGCAAGCTCGAAGCACGTTACGGCGATGACCCAGCTCACGGCCGCACAAGACCAAAAGATGGCTTCGAGCCGTGCCCGGCGCTGCTGCGCCTGCAGTCGCACGTAGACGACCAGGTCAGCGCCGCAATGCAGGCAGTGGCGTGTATGGCGCCAGGTGATGCGGTCGCACTGCGGGCAAGGCATGGCGTTGCGATGCGCGCCGTCCGGGGGGGCCAACGAATCCCCATTCGGCGGATCGAGAGGTTCCAGCGCGCCCATCAACTTCGTGACTTCCTGTCGGATCGATCCGCGGCCGCTCGCCGCCTTCGGCCGCTGCGGTTCGGACTGCTGCCCGGATTCGCCGCGTGCGTCCGTCGACCCCGGCGCGAACAGCTGCACCACTTTTGAATCGTTCGGATCTTCCTCGGACATCTCCGTTTCTCGACCGCGACGGATGATCGTGGTCGCCAGACCTTACGCCATCCAAACGCCCGCGGCGCCGGACTAAAAAATATTTCGCTTTTACGTTCGGTTTTTGCGTACCCGTGCGTCCTAATTGGTTCAAGTGGTGGATTCTTTAGCTGCGGCGCCAAAGATTGAGCCGCGCGATGGAGAACAAGGACGTGAATAGAAACATCGAGCGGAACCCGGGCGATTGCGCGCACCACACTGATGCACGGTGGCCGATACCATACCTTCTGGTAAGTCTGGCGCTCATAACGCTGTCGCTCGCGGCCCAGGCCCAGGACCTCGCCCCGGTGAGCGGCACCCTGAATAGCATCCATGGCTTCCTGCAAGGCAGCGCGATGCGCATCGCCGCATCTCTCGCGGTCATCGGCGTCGGCATCACCGCCATCGCCGGCTATTTGCGCTGGCGTTGGGCAGGCTCGGTGATCGGCGGCATCGTGCTGATCTTCGGCGCCGACCAGGTCGTCTCGTTCTTCACCACGGCGGCCGGAGGCTGAGGCGGTGGTCGAGGACCGCGCCGACCGCGATCCGCTCGTCGTGGGCATGACGCGGCCGCTGCTGCTGCTCGGAGTGACCTATTCCTACTTCGTCATCGAGGGCATGGGCGCGGTCGTGCTGTTTCTGATGGGCAATAGCCTGCTGTACCTGTTGACGGTGCTGCCCTTGCACGCCGTCGGCGTGTTGCTGTGCAAATGGGAGCCGCGCTTCTTCGACATTCTGTTTTGCGTGGCGACGCAGGCCGGGCCGGTACGCAACCGCCGCTTGTACCGCTGCAACCTGTATTCGCCGCGCTGAGCCCGCGCAATGTCCGCCCCGGCGCAGCCCCTACTCAAAGCCGCGGCGCAGCGTACGCCGGCCGCGCGGGTCGCCGGCCGCGATGCAGGCAGCAGCAAGCACATCCCCTACGTGTGCCAGGTCGATGCTCATACCCTGGAGACGCGCAGCGGCGAGCTGGTGCAGGTGCTGCGGCTGGACGGCAAGAGTTTCGAGACCGAGGACGTGCGGGAGCTGGACCGGCTCAAGCACACCCGCAATACCCTCCTGCGTGCGATAGCGGGCGGCGGCTATGCCATCTGGCAGCACATCGTGCGCCGGCGCGTCGAGCCGGCGCTGCCGGGTGTGCTGCCGGCGGGCTTCGCCGCAGAGCTGGACCGGAAGTGGTTTGCGCGGCTGCGCACGCGACACCTCTACGTCAACGACCTGTATCTAAGTCTGGTGCGGCGCGCGCCCAAGGGCACGCTCGGCCTGGCGCTGCGCGCCAAGCGCGCGCTGTCGCCGCACCTGGATCAGCAGGAACGCGCGAGGGAGCGGGCGGTAGCGCTGCGCGAGCTGCACCAGCAGGCCAGCAACCTGCTGTCGAAGCTCGCCCCTTACGGCGCGCATCGCCTCGGCACCCTGCATACCGCATCCGGCCTGCAATCGGAGCTGTTGCGGTTCCTGGTGCATCTGCTCACCGGCCGCGACCGACCGGTCGCGTTGCCGCGCGCCGCGCTGGATGCTGTCCTCGGCGGCGCCGTGCCAGCCGTGCCGCTGTACGGATACCTGCCGACATCGACCGACTTCCTGGGCAGCGAGGGCTTCGAGCTGCGCGGCCCGGCTGGTCCCGATTCGGCGCCGCGCTGACCATCAAGGATTACGCGCCGGAGACCTTCGCCGGCATGCTGGATGGGCTGTTCACGCTGCCGTGCGAGGCCATCATCACGCAGAGCTTCGCCTTCATCGGCCGCAGCACGGCGCTGGAGGCTCTGGCGCGGCAGGCGCGCATCATGGAAAACATCGACGACCCGGCGCTGTCGCAGGTCGACGAAATCGAGCAGGCCCGCGACGATCTGGCTTCGGGCCGGCTGGTCTACGGCAGCCACCATTTTTCGGTGGTGCCGCTGGTGGACAGCGCCGACGCGCTCGATCCCGCCTGTAACGAAGTGGACAAGCGCCTAACCGACCTTGGTTTGATCACCGTGCGCGAGTCTGGCGGCGCCCTGGAGCTGGCGCGGTGGGCGCAGCTACCCGGCAATTTCGCCTACATCGGCCGGCCGGCGCCGATCGCCAGCAGCAACTTCGCCGCGTTCGCCTCGCTCCATAACTATGCCTACGGCAAACCGGCCGGCAACCACTGGGGGCCGGCCATCACCATCCTGGAGACGGTCAGCGGCACGCCCTATTTCTTCAACTTCCACGACGGGGACACCGGCAATACCATCGTGGTCGGTGCTACCGGCACCGGCAAGACGGCGCTGATGACGTTCCTGCTGAGCCAGTCCCTGCGCACCGGCGCGCGCCTCATCTATTTCGACAAGGACCGCGGCGCCGATCTGTTCACGCGGGCGCTGGGCGGCCGCTACGGCGTCATCCGCCAGGGTCAGGCGACCGGCTTCAACCCGCTGCGCCTACCGGACTCGTCCACTACCAGGGCCTTTCTTGCCAATTGGCTGGGCACGCTGTTGACGGCGCGCGGCGAGCAGCTGAGCGCACAGGAATCGCACATCGTGCAGATGGCGGTGGACGACACCTTCCGGCTGCCGGAATACGAGCGCCAGCTTGGCGTGATCGCCGCCTTCTTCCCGCGCGTCAGCGCCGGCGGCCTGGCCGAGCGGCTGCGCCCCTGGCACAGCGGCGGCCAATACGCCTGGGTGTTCGACAACCCGGATGACAACCTGCGGCTGGACCAGGCGCTGATGGGCTTCGACCTGACCGAGGTACTCAAGGACCCGATCATGCGCGTGCCGGCGGTGTACTACATGCTGCACCGCGTCGATCGCGTGCTGTCGGCCGGGCAGCCGACAATCGTCGTCGTCGACGAAGGCTGGGCGGCGGTGAAAGACCCGATATTCGCCGCGCCCATCGAAGACTGGGAACGCACCATCCGCAAGCGCGGCGGCCTGCTGATGTTTGCCTCGCAGTCGCCGGAGGCCATCACCGAGAACCCGGTCGGCGGCGTGATCATCAGCCAGTCGCCGACCCAGATCTTCATGCCCAACCCGCAGAGCAAGGCCAAAGCCTTCGAGGGCTACAACCTGACCCAGCGCGAGCTGGAACTGATTCTGACGCTGGACAAGGAGAGCCGCTACTTTCTGATCAAGCACGGCCGGCACAGCGTTGTCGCCAGGCTCGACCTCGCCGGGATGGAGGACGAGATCGCCCTGCTTTCCGGGCGCACGGAAACCATCGAACTGGCCGACAGGGTCCGCGCCGAAGTCGGCGAAGACCCCACGTTGTGGATACCGCGGTTTCAGCAGAAAAGGAGACAGCAATGAACTTCAAGCAACTTTTGTGGTGCGCGGTCCTGACCGTCAGCCTGGCAGTCGGCGGCTCCGCTTCGGCCACGGGCATCCCGGTGATCGACATCGCCAATCTCGCCCAGGACATGCAGCAGTTCCTGCAGTTGACTGCGCAGCTGCGGCAGCTGGAGCAGCAGTACGCGCAAATGCAGCAGCAGTACAACTCGCTCACCGGCAGCCGCAACATGGGCGGGCTGTTCAACTCGCCGATCGAGCAGCAGATGCGCCAGTACGCCCCAGGCTCCTGGCAGCAATCGCTCAACGTGCTGCAACAAGGCGGCTTGCCCGGCAATGCCGCCGACGTGGCGCGCGCCGCGCAATCCTTCGCGCGCAGTCAGGGACTGACCCAGAGCGGCCCGCAGGTGTTTCCCGGCCGCGGCGGCAACAATGCCGACGCCGTCGCCTATACCAGCAGCAGCAACACCACGGCCGCGGCGGCCGGCCTAAGCCAGGCCGCCTACGACCAGACGCAGGCGCGGATGCAGCGCGTGCAGCAATATCTGCAACAAATCAATTCCAGCCCCGATCTCAAGGCCTCGATCGACCTCAACGCGCGCCTGCTGGCCGAGCTGAACGAGGCGCTGGCGCAGATGATCCAGCTGCAGGCGGCGCAGATGCAGATGGCAGGCACCACGAGTGCGGCGCACCTGCGCGGCACGTTAGAGGAATCGGCATTCGTCCCTTACAGCGCCGGCGGAGCGCGGCCGTGAGGCGCGCCGCCTGCTTGCTGCTGGCCTTGATGCTGGCGGGCTGCAGCCACGACAGCCTGAAGGCGCCGTGCCAGCACCCGTTCCTGGTGGCGACGAGTGGCTGCGGGCCGCTGTGGCCGCTCAATCGCTGAAGCTGGGAGATCGCCATGAAATCGAAACTATGCCGCAGCCTCCTGATCGCCGCGGCCATCGTGTTCAGCGGCTGCGGCCACGCTGCATCGGCCGGCGCCGACGAGTCCAGCGGCGCATCCTTGGCACGCTTCCAACCGCGCGAGGACGGCTGGCAGAACGACCCTGCCAATCAGCCGCATCCCAATGATCCCAACCCGCTGCGCCGCAAGCTCGGCGACAGCCCCATTGTGCACGGCTTGTTCGGCAAGCCGGACGTGAGGATGTTCGAGGCCTGCGTGCGGCAGCACAGCGGCCTCAAGCCCAAGAACTTCGATGCCGCTTACTACGCAAAGTGCCCAGCTCTGCAGAGTGAGCTGCTGCAGCGGGCGCGCAGCGCCGGCTTCGGCGGCGTCACGGCAGACAACGTGCTCGATCCGCACTTCCTGCCAGCGCAAGGACGGTGATGAGCACGACGGTTTTCACCGATTTTCTCAACAGCGTTGACCTGGCGGTCAACGGCTTCATCATTACCGGTTACGACCGACTGCGTGACGCTCTGGTCACACCGCTGCGGCTGTGCCTGAGCGTCTTCGTCATCGTCTACGGCGTGCTGCTGCTCACCGGCCGGGTCGAGCTGTCAGTCCGCGATGCGTTTGGACGACTCGGGGTAATGCTGTTCGCCTATGTATTGGCGACCAATGCCGACGTTTACACCACCTATCTGGAAGGGCTGTTCGTCAACAGCCCGGCAGCCATCGCCAACGTCGTGGTCGGCGGTGGCGGCGCTACCGGCCAGAACGCCGCGATGGACAACTTCTACGACACCGGCATGGACGCCGGCAACAAGATTTGGGACAGGGGGCACGTCACCGGGCCGTGGTCGCCATTCCTGGCCGCGCTGGTGGTCTACGTCGTTACCGTAGGGGTCGCCGCCTATGCCGCCTTTCTTCTGGCATTGGCAAAAATCGCGCTGGCAGTGCTGCTGATCCTGACCCCGCTGTTTGCGCTCTGTTATTTATTCGAGCGCACACGTCGGCTGTTCGAGGGCTGGCTGGGCCAGGTGATCCATTACGCCCTGGTGCCAATCCTGGTCTACAGCGTGCTGGCCCTGATCCTGGCCATCGCGCAGCAGAGCCTGACGCAGCTCGACGATTTCGCCGACAACGCGACGATGCAGGACGTGCTGAACCTGGCCCTGGCCGACATCGTCGCCATCCTGCTGCTGGCACAGATCGTCGGCGTCGCCGGCGCTATTGCCGGCGGAATTTCTCTGAGCACGGCGGGTGCCTTCCGCGGCGCGATGCGGCGCGGCGCCGCCCTGGGCATGACCAGCGGGCGACGTGCAATGCAGTGGGCGCGCTACCTGGGCCGGACGCCGCGAGCGACGGGGACCCACCATGAAAAGCGCTGAGGCCGGTGATCGCCCCGGCGCGGAGGCGGTCGAGCTGGACCTGAGCGGATACGCCGCAGCGGCGGAAACTTTCTACGACGAAACGTATGGGCGGATAAGAGCCTCGCGCGACCGCGCCTGGATCGTGGCGGCGGCGGCAACAGTTCTGGCGGGCCTCGCGATGCTCGCGGTGGCTTTCCTTGCCCCGCTGAAGCGGACGGACGTGGTTCCCATGGTTGTCGACCCAAGCACCGGGGAGGCCCATATAGAAACGCAACTGTCGGGACAAACCATAAGCCAACAGGAAGCAGTGCGCAAGGCCGATCTGGCGACCTATGTTATTGCACGGGAATCCTTCGACCGAACGCTGCTGAAGCAGTTCTACGAATCGGTGCAGGACCGCTCGACCGATGCAGTGCTCAAGCCCTACGCCGCGCAATTCCAGACCGGCATTCCCGATTCGGTCTACACCAAGTACGCCGGCGCCACCCGCAGCGTCGAGGTGCGCAGCGTGGTGCTGCTGGGCGAAGCGCTGGGACAGGTGCACTTCTCCGCCACGCTGGTAAAGGGCGCAGCGGCGCCCCTGGCGGAAAACTACATCGCCAGCATCGGATTCCAGTACGTCAGCGACAAGCTGGGCTTCGCCCAGCGCCTGCGCAACCCGCTCGGCTTCGTTGTCACTTCGTATCGCGTAGACCAGGAATCCCTGCCCAAGGAAGGTGCCCCATGAGACTGCTCCCCTGCTTCGCCCTGCTGCTGCCGGCGGCCGCGCTCGCCGCCGAGCTGCCGCAATCCGGACCGGAGGACTCGCGTATCCGCACGGTGGTATACGACCCCGAGCAGGTTGTGATCATCAAAGGCCACGCGGGCTACGAGCAGATGATCGAGTTCGCCGACGACGAAAGGGTTGAGTCGCTGGCGATCGGCGACTCCCTCTCCTGGCAGGTCGTGCCAAACAAGGCGAAAAACCGGCTGTTCATCAAGCCGGTAGAGCCCAACGCGCATACCAATTTCGCCATCACCACCAACAAGCACGCTTACGCCTTCGAGCTGATCGCGGTGAATCTCATCACCGAAATCCCCAACCTCAACTACGTGGTGCGCTTCCGCTACCCACAGGACGAGGACGCCAAGGTCCAGGCCCAGCTCGCCGCGGTCGATCACGACAAACAGCAGGAGGTGGTGCCCGACAAGAAGGTCGATCCCACCGCCTGGAATCTGGATTACACATATCAGGGCAAGCCCGAGTTGACGCCGCTGCACGTCTTCGACGACGGCAGCTTCACCTATTTCGAGTTCCGCGAGCACCAGGACACGCCGGCGATCTTCCTGGTCAGCGACGGCAAGAACGAATCACTGCTCAACTATCACGTCTCCGGCAAGTACCTGGTGGTCGAGCGCACCGGCAAGCAGTTCACGTTGCGCAGCCGCGACGGCGACGTGTGCGTGTACAACGAGCCGGCGTTTCGCGAAGCGACGGCGCCTGCCGTCGCCGTGAAACAGGGCGAGTAGCCGTCATGTGTCCGACCGACCGCAATCCACCCGAGGACGAGACCCCGGACGAGGGCGAGCCGCCGCGCCACCGTGGCCCCAGTCCGGTGGTGCAGGGCGCGCGCAGCAAGATCGGCATGGTTGCCGGCTTCCTCGGCATCCTGCTGGTGGTGGGATTCCTGCTCGTCAGTGGCCCGCACAAGCCCGGGCCGGGGTCGAAATCGACACCGGCCATCGCCAGCTCGACGGGGCTGCTACCGGCAGCGCCGACTCAACAGGGCTTGCCGCCAGTTCCGCCTGACCAGTCGGAAACCACCTTTGAAGTGCCCAACAACCAGCAGCATTTCGGCGCACCGCCAGCGGCGGCGCAAGGCGCCGAAGCGGCAAAGCAGAAAGCGGAGGCGCGCCTGCACTCGCCGATGCTGGTCTATGACAGTTCCGGACACGAGGACGCCGCGCCGGCGAGCACGCCGGCCGCGCCCGACCCGCTCAATGCCTTAATGGCGGCACAACTGCAAAACGCCGGCGCGGCCGGGGCCAGCGATCAGCACCGCGACCGCAGCTCGCCCGCCGAAAGCTACGCCGAGCTGACGGAGGCGTTCGCCAAGGCGGCCGCGGACCTGCAGGTGCCGGAGGCCTTCGCCCGCCGCGTCACGCTCGGCAACCGCATCGCCCAGGGCAAGATGGTGCCGGCGATCCTGGAAACGGCGATCAATTCCGACTTGCCGGGCAAGCTGCGAGCGATCGTCTCGCAGGACGTGTGGAGCGAGGACGGCAGCCACAGGCTGATCCGCCGCGGCTCGCGCCTGGTCGGCGAATACCGCTCCGGCCTGGTGCGCGGGCAGACGCGGGTGTTCGTGATCTGGAGCCGCCTGCTGGAGCCTGACGGCACCGACATCGCCATCAGTTCGCCCGGCAGCGATGACCTCGGCGAAGCGGGCCTGACCGGTTCGATCGACCGGCATTTCGTGGAACGCTTTGGCGCCGCCTTCCTGCTGTCGCTGATCGGTTCGGCGACGACGGCCAGCCAGGGCGGCAACACCTTCGTCGTCAACACCTCGCAGGGCTTTGGCCAGGTGGCGCAGGAGTCGCTGCAGGACAGCATCAACATCCCGCCCACCATCTTCATCGATCAGGGCGCGCCACTGCAGGTGTTCGTGGCGCGCGACCTGGTGTTCGGCGCTTCGCTGCTCGCGGCGGGAACACCATAACCGCGCAGGTACAACGGCTGGACACCGGCGGCGCCGCGCTGCGCAGCTTCCTGGCGCCGCTGGCGGCGCTGCTGGCGCGGCCGGAAATCAACGAGGTGTCGATCAATCGGCCGGGCGAAGTCTTCGTCGACAACGCCGGCACGATGGAGAGGGTGCCCGTGCCTGCACTGAGCTGCGATCATCTGCTGCGCCTGGCCTCGCTCATCGCCTACGAAACGCACCAGATCGTCAACGAGGAACGCCCCCTGCTATCGGCCTGGCTGCCCACCGGCCAGCGCGTGCAGGTGGTCATGCCGCCGGCCTGCGAAGCAGGCACGGTGGTGATGTCGTTCCGGCGCCAGGCTGAGCGGCAGTACACGCTGGAGCAATACGAGGCGGCGGGCATGTTCGAGCACACGGAGATCGTGCGCGACGATGCGCTCAGCGCGGAGGATCTGCAGCTACAGCTACAGCTGCTGCTGCAACGGCGCCGGCTCAAAGACTTCCTGCGCCTGGCGGTGCGCAGCCGCCGCAACATCGTCGTTTCCGGATCAACGAGCAGCGGCAAGACCACGTTCCTCAACGCCCTGCTGCGCGAGATACCCGACGAGGAACGCCTGCTGACCATCGAGGACGTGCGCGAGTTGCGGCCGACCGCGCCGAACTGCGCGCACCTGCTCGCCAGCAAGGGTGGACAGGGCGTGGCAAAAGTCACGATCCAGGATCTGCTGGAAGCCTGCCTGCGCCTGCGCCCGGATCGCATCATCCTTGGTGAGCTGCGCGGCGCCGAGGCGGGCAGCTTCCTGCACGCGGTCAACAGCGGTCATCCCGGCTCGCTGACCAGCGTGCATGCCGACTCGCCGGCGCTGGCCTTCGAGCGCCTGACGCTGATGGTGATGCAGGGCCTTGAATCGCTCAGCCGCGAACAAATAATCAGCTACTTACGCGGCGTGATCGACATCGTAGTGCAGGTGCGCCGGCATCAGGGCCGGCGCTTGGTCTCCGCGATTTACTACAAGCACGGCACAACTACTTAACGATTCTGATCATGGACGATTTCAGTTATCCGAACCCCGAAGAAAGTGCTGCACTGGGCGCTGCACTGAGTCATTTTCTGCTCGACCGCATCGAGGAAGGCAAGGCCGAGCTGCTGAAGGTGCGCACCGAATCGCTGGAGCGCGTTTATACTGCGGGTCTTCGCCTCGGCATCGAGGCGCATGCGCTGGTCAATCAGCGCAAAGCAAAATCCCCCGCAACAACCTGAAGGAGTCGCACTTGAGCCTGGAATTACTTTCCGCAAGCCTCAGCGAGAAATTCGGCATCCCGAAATCGCAGGCCAGCGAGCAGATTCATACGATCATCGAGCACATCAGCGCCGCACTGGCCAAAGGCGAGCGCTTCGCGCTGCCGGGCCTGGGTGCATTGTCCGTGGCGCAGCGGGCGGCGCGCACCGGCCGCAATCCGCAGACCGGCGCCGCCATCGATATTCCGGCGAAGAAGGTCATCAAGTTTTCTCCGGCGTCGTCGCTGGACAAGACGGTCAACGCGAAGTAAGTAGTAAAAAAGCCCCCGGGGCTTTTTTGTCGCAATAGAAAGCGCCCCGCCAAAGCGGGGCGCCAGGGTGCAGCCGATCAGACGTTCTTGTCGCGCGACCAGATCAGGTCGTGCGTGCCGTCCTCGCCTTCGACCAGGCGGGCGTAGAGGGTCGCCGGGAACGAGGGGTCATCGAGGGTAACCGACAGGTATGGCCGCTTCGCCTGCGAGATCTTCTTCCAGGCCCCGCCGAGTTCGAAGTTGCCCGCATAGACGCGGTAGTCGGGGGCGTTGTCGCTGGTCTTTTCCGCCGGGGTGATCCTGACCTTGACCTGCTGCGTCAAGGTGCGAACCGTGCCGGTGAAGCTGCCGTCCTGTGCGGTGAAAGTGCCGATAGTCGTCATGATGAATCTCCTTTCGGGTTGCAAGGTCGCCCACTGCGGCCTTGTCGGTGATCCGCTCAGGCGACGGACGGGCGGGTTGCATCGCCTGCGACCGCAGCGCAGCGGAGGACCTGGAGGCGCAAAGAATTTGGCCGGCGAGGAAGGCGCGCAGCGCCGGGGAAAATCTTTGCGGCGCAGGGTTGCGGCCCATAGCCCGAGGCTTTAGCCGCTTCGTCGCCAGGATTCACGACAAGCCAAGGCCGCCACGGGCGAACCTTGCCGAAAGGAGTCATGACCTCGGCATCCCGCATGGAAGGCTGGACCGGCGCGGTTCCTGATGCTGGCGAGGTCAGTTCTGGCCGACACGCTGCAACGCCCCCTGCTTCTACGCAGGCAGGATCGACAGCGGCATGGAAGGCTTTCGCTGAGGGCAAACGGCCTGTCGGTGAGCCGCTCTCGATCCGGGCAACCCGGCCCGTCTGAGTCGGGGACGGATTCGCAACAGACAATCCAGCGCAGCAAGGTTCAGGCGCAACCCAGCGTTTCGCCCTGCCGCCGGGCGCAGCAACGCACTACATACGCCCCCGGCGTCCACCGCAAAGTGCTCCAATCGTGGCCGGGCCAAAACGCTCCACCTGATTTTGCTCCTTTCAGCCCCTTGCAGCCCCTTGCGAGCGTCCGGTTCCGAGAAGCTCAGCCTTTGTTGCGGGCCAACGGACCTCAGTAGGCGGCACACACTGCCGCCTGTAGCGGGCCACACACAAGGGACCCAAATCGTTAGGCATAATAGCGCCACCTTGTTGCTGTTCGGCGATCTGGTGGAGGAAGCCACGGACCAAGCTGCGTCCGGAACGCGCGACGCCAGAGGGATCACCCGGAGGTAACCCATGCTGCGCAAACTGATGACGAGTGCGGCGGGACCGGAGACTGCCTTGGTGCGACTGGTGGTCGGTCTGGTGGTGTTCTTTCCCGAGGGTCTGCAAAAGCTGCTGTTCCCAGCAATCCTCGGCGCCGGCCGCTTCGCACGCATCGGCATCCCAGCGCCTGACGCGCTGGGCCTTTTCGTCGGCATTGTGGAAACCATCTGCGGTGCCCTCATCATCGCCGGTCTGCTGACGCGCCTGGCGGCCGTGCCGCTGATCGTCATTATGCTGGTCGCCATTGTCTCGACGAAGATTCCGATTCTATTGGGCCACGACTTCCTGATCTTCCATTTGCAACAGATGCCGCGCTATGGCTTCTGGAGCATGCAGCACGAGGCCCGCGACGACTTCGCCATGCTGCTGAGCTGTATCTATTTGCTCATCGCCGGTGCCGGCGCCTGGTCCGTGGATGCCTGGATCATCCGTAAGGGCAACGACTTCCGATGCCGCGGGTGAAACGGATGGCGCAGCGGTTCTTCTTTGGGATCGCTGGGCTGCTTACTGCTGCCACCCTGCTAGCACCAGAGCGCGCAATAGCTGGGCCGCCCTTCATCACCGATGATCCCGAGCCGGTCGATTATCACCATTGGGAGGTCTATGTCTTTTCGGCGGGTGCGCACGGTTCGGGCGATACGAGCGGGCTTGGTCCAAGCCTCGAAGTCAACTACGGCGCGCTGCCGAACTTACAGCTCCACGTCATCGCCGGCCTGTCTTTTGACAATGCGCCCGGCCAACCCCTGCAAATGGGGATGAGCGACACCGAGCTAGGCGCCAAATACCGCTTTATAACCCCAGGCCCCGAGGATTGGTGGCCCCAGGTCGGCGTGTTTCCTCTCATCGAGGTCCCTACCGGCAACGCCGTCCGCGGCTTGGGCGCCGGGTACACGCAAGCGTTTCTCCCTCTCTGGGTGCAGAAGGACTTCGGCAAATGGACCACGTATGGCGGCGCCGGATACTGGATCAATCCCGGCTCCGGCAACCGCAACTATTGGTTCACCGGCTGGCTGTTGCAACGCCAGGTCACTGACCAGCTTGCCCTCGGCGGCGAGATCTTCCACCAGACCTCCTCGATGGTCGGCCGTGATGGATCGTCCGGTTTCAACCTCGGGGGCGTTTACGATTTCACCGAGCACGAGCATCTGCTGTTTTCGGCCGGACACGGCGGCCTGGCCTATGCTGTGGATGCGGCGGCGGCGCAAAATCCATTCACGTATTACCTCGGGTTCCAATGGACATTTTGAAGCGCACGACGGCCGCCTCCACACCGGCTGGCGCGCATGATCAGGCGGCCGGCTCGCCGCTCGAAGTCCTTTGGGTGTTTCTCAGGCTTGGCCTGACCAGCTTCGGCGGACCGATCGCGCACCTGGGCTATTTCCATCGCGAGTTTGTCGAGCGCCGTCACTGGATGGATGAGGCGCGCTATGCGCAAGTGCTGGCGCCCTGCCAGTTCCTGCCGGTGCCGGCGAGCAGCCAGTTCGGCTTTTCGATCGGATTGCTGCGGGCCGGCTGGCGCGGTGCACTCGCGGCATTCTGTGCCTTTACCCTGCCGTCCGCACTGCTCCTGTTTGCCTTCGCCGCGTTCAGCTCGGTCCTTGCCGGCACCTACGGGCAGGCGCTGCTGCACGGCCTCAAGCTGACGGCCGTTGCCGTGGTGGCGCAGGGCGTTTTTGCCATGGGGCGCAGCCTCACACCGGACTGGCCGCGCCGGGTTCTGGCCTTGGCCGCCTTGGCGCTGATCTTGTCTGTTTCGGCGGCCTGGTCGCAGCTTGCCGTGCTCGTCCTGGGTGCCGCACTCGGCCCGCTGGTCTGCCGTTCGGTAGGGCCGCGCACGGGTGCGGCGCTGCCGCTCGGCTACGGGCCAGGAACCGGCGTAATGCTTCTTTCGCTGTTCGCGGTGCTGTTGCTGAGTACCTGGTGGGTCAAAGGCGATGCGCCGCTAATGCTGCGCGCCGCGGCGGCGTTTTACAGAACCGGCTCGCTGGTGTTCGGCGGCGGCCACGTCGTTTTGCCGCTTTTGAAACAGGCGGTGGTCGATCCGGGCTGGCTCAGCGAGAGTGATTTCCTCGCCGGCTATGGCGCGGCGCAGGCGGTGCCGGGACCGATGTTTTCGGTCGCTGCCTACCTCGGCGCACGCCTGGATCATGGGCAAGGTGGCGCGCTTGGCGCGACGGTGAGTCTGCTCGCCATGTTCTTGCCCGGCCTGCTGCTGATGTCGGGGGTGCTGCCGTTCTGGAACCGCCTGGCTGGGCATGCGGCGGTGGCCCGGTCGATGGCAGGGATCAATGCCGCCGTGGTCGGTCTGCTGGCGGCGGCGCTCTACGATCCGTTGTGGATCAGCGCCGTGCATGGTCCGCTAGATGTTGGCATCGCGCTAACAGGCTTCCTGTTGCTGGTGTCGGCACGTGCGCCAGCACTGGCTGTAGTGGTTTGGTGCGTCGTGGCGCGCCTGTTCGGCACCGCCGCCGGCTGGTAGGCCGCCGCCGGCGCGCCGAATGCTGGTGGCACACCGGGTGCCGCTTCGCGCGCCCAAAAGCCTGAAACATCGCGCAATCTTCGATTGCATGGCGCGCGTCGTCCGCCGGCGATCGGCGACCGTCAATCCAAATGATCGGCGGGAGTGTCCGGTCTGCAGAATTTCCGCATTCAGTCGCAGCGGGCCACAAGCGGTCTCCCGACCCTTAATATTCGTGGTAGAAAACCGGCCGCTCATAAGCAAGCGGCGGACGTGTTCGACCGCGCGCTCAGGTGTTATCCACCGTTGCCGGTCAACTGATTGATGATCAGCGGACGCGCCGCGTTCCACATGGTCAAGCCGGTCGGCACATCCTGATCGATGAGGATAATCGCGCCATAGCCCAGGCCGTTGTCGATCCACGGGCTGGTGCCGTACAGGCCCGGATCACTGAATTCCGGCCCGGAGCTTCCCGGATATAGCGAAGGGCTGGATATCCACAAGCCCAATCCATATCCGGGATAGTTGCGGGCCTGCCCGAACGGGAACGGCGTGAAGGCCTCCGGCAGGCCCTCTATCTCATTGGTTTCCAGTTCAACAACACTGGCTGCGGACAAAACCCGCTTACCGCCGAACAGGCCATTGTTCTGCAGCATTTGCAGAATGGACGCGTAGTCGGCCACATCGCTGAGCGCGCCGCCGGCGATGCGCGGGTTGGTCACAATGTTGGAAGGGCCATAGGTGAAGGTGGTGAGACCCAGCGGCTGCGCGATAGCGGCCGCGAAGAATGTCTGCCAGTCCTGCTTCGACAGCACGGTCGCGATATAGCCCGCCACCTGGTAATCAGCGCCGCCGTAATTGAACTCGGTCCCCGGCTGCGAAGCCAGGGTCGTGTTGGCGATAGTCTGCGCACACTGCGCCAGCGTCGTGCCGGTTTCCTCGTTGACGCAGTCGGGGTTGGTGCTGTCGCCAAGCCCGGGCAGTCCGGAGGTATGCGACAGCAGCATGCGCATGGTGATCTTGATCTTGTCCACCGGCCAGATCACACCACTTGTCGCGAGGTAAGTAGCCACGGGCGTGTCGAGATTGAGCTTGCCACTGTCCACCAGCGTCAGAATCGCCGCGGCGGAAGGCATCTTCGAAGCCGAAGCCAGCGTCAGCACGGAACTGGCCGTCTGATTGCCGCCAGCGCGGCTATAAAGAATTCCGGTTTTGTTGTAGAGGATGAAGCTGTAACCGCTGACTGCACCGCTCGGCACAGGGCTGGCGCTCGATACATAGCTGTCCAGCGTGGTTCCGAGCTGGCTCCAGTCGTAACTGGCAGCGCCGCTGCTGGAACTGCCGCCGCTCGAGCTGCTGCCGGACGAAGAAGAAGCGCCGCCGGAAGAAGATCCACTGCTTGAAGCTGCCCCGGATGAACTGCCGCTGCTCGAAGACGAGGAGCTGCCGCTACTGGAAGAGCCGGAAGACGACGAGGACGAACTGCTGCTACCCGAAGAGCTGGATGAAGACGACGATGAACTACTGCTGCCCGAGGAGCTGGACGAGGAGCCCACCGGCTGCGTGCTGACGCAGGCCAGATAGACATTGACCTGCCCCAGGGCCGAAACCAGGTTGCCGTCGGTAAGCTGTACCGCGTTGAAGGGCTTGGTGGCGGTAAAGCCGATGAACGCCGACTTCGGACTGGCTAACAGGGTCAACAGATCCAGGCGCAACGGTGTGCTGGCGGTGGCGGCGGCCGTGTCCTGCGGCACGCCGTCAAGGTATGTACTGACGGTCACGCTTTGCAGCAGATTCAGGGTCAGCAATTCAGCCGGATTGGAAGCGACGAAGCCCACTAGGTGTCCGGCGGCATAAGTGTTCGCGGCGCTGGTCACGGTCAGTGTTTCGTCGGCGACCAGGCCCACCGGCGTGTTGATGGTGGAGTAGTTCAGCACATCCTGATCCAACAGATTGCCGGGATTGCTTACAGAGCAGCCGACGCAAAAGCCACTGCTGCTGGTGGTCACGCTGGCGTCCGGGGCGATCAAATCCTGAGTCGGCACCGCCAATCCGGAACTGTTGGTGACGCCGCAGTCGGCTGGCGTCGGCGCCGCCACACCGTCAAACAGGCTTGCTTGTGCCGTTTCGGTCGAACCGGAGATGGTGCAACTGATGCTGTAGATGTAGATATTGGCCGCTGCGGGCGCCACCAGTGTTTTGGTCCCGCCGGTCGCCGCCACTGTGCCGCTCCAGTTGCTGTCGCCAGCGGCGTTGGATGCGGTGCAGGTAGTACCGCTCGATGCTCCGCCAGGGACGGTATAGATCAGGCTGAACGACTGCCCGGGAGTTACCGAACTGGGCACAAGCTCGATCGACACGCCCGTGGAAACGGCACTGCCGCTCGACGATGAGGCACCGCTGCTGCCGGAACTGCTCGATGACGAAGCGCCGCCGCTGCTGCTCGACGAGGCCCCGCTGGACGACCCGCCTGACGACGCTCCACTGCTGCTACCTCCGGTGCCGCCGTTGTTGGAACAACCACCCAACACCAGGCCGGCTGCGACCAGCGATGCCGCCGCGATGCGCGACAGCGCTCTTGATTTGATTGTTGTATTCATGACCCCCTCCCCTAAGCGCACAGAACATCATTCAGGCAATCCTAACTGATCGGACTCCAGCCCAGACTGAAAGCGGCCAAGAACCCCCTCGGGAGTAACACCGCCAGAACCAAATGAGGCCGACTATGTGCGCGAACATGGCCGCTATCACCAGTTGGGCCAACGAAATAGTCTAGGTTTTCGATCAAGAAGCTGCCTGCCGAAGTTATCCATGTGAGAGTCGGCTTTTCGGTGTTGGACATTGTACTCAACGCCATAGCGAAACAGACCTTGGCCGCAGCTAGAGCAGCGGCACCATCACTTACTCTGACGGCAGCAGCGCCGCGATAACCAGTTGGACGCTTGCAGACCAATCGAATGGCACCTTTTAGTCAGGCGGATTGTGGCGCTTGACGAATTCGATGGCCGCCTTGAGCATGGTGATGCGGGTTTCCTCGCGGGATAGGTACCGCTGCGTTCGAAATCCAAATGCAGCCTTGCACTTATGTTTGCCCGGGTAGGCGTTTGAGCATCCGGAGTGCCTCGGCGCGGTCGCTGGGCTCCCTCAAGATGCTCGGCCCAATGATGCGCGTGGCGCCGAAGCCAAGGCGATTGATGGTGGTTTCGCCGAGGATGCTGAATTGACCAGGCTATGGCAAGTTATTCCGTTAGGTTTGGCGCTAGTCCTAGTTGAGTACACCGTCTACTGGGTCACCCCGGGCAAGGTTAGCTTCGGTCCACGAGGGATTGTCCATTTGACGGGAGGCCGCATGTTGCTATCAGGACACAGAGAAGTAATCCCACTGTACCTGCGTTGCATCGATGTTCTGCGAGGTGGTGCCATCCACGATCGTGGTGGGCGTCACTTCCGCGCCGGGCCAGGTGTGGCCACCATTGACGATCTCGTAGAGGATGGCGGCGCAGCCCGGCATTTGGTGCTGGATGACACTGGTGCCATCGCCGACCAAGCTGGGTAAGGTGGTGGCGCTTTCCATGCCGCCACAGCCTTCGGCTTTCTCCCACTGGCCGAGGGTGGTCTCGGCAGGCTGCAGCTCAGCCAGGCCGTTGTATGGAACTTCTCCGTCGTTGGTGCCGGCGAAGATCAGCCTCTTTTGCGGGCTGCCGCTGGCGCAACTGGTGCTGCTGAGCTGGGCCGCGGCGACCATGCCGAATCCGGCGAGCATCCCCGGCTTGGTACAGGCGAAAAGATCAGCTTCGAACCCGCCTTCGGAATAGCCGGTCATGGAGATCCTGTCGGAGTTCACCGGCATATTGCTGACGGCGTCGTTGATGACGTCGGTGAGGAAGTCGATATCGGTTTGCTGATCGCCTTCGCCGCTGAACGGCACACCATTTTTCCAGCTGAAGCCCTGATGCTCCGGAAAGGCCATGACCATGCCCTTGCTGGCGTGCTCCCCGGCCTGGATCAGATTGGCCATGAAGGTCGGGTTGCCGCCCAGATAGTCGAGCACGATCATCAGCGGGGCCGGGGCTGCGGGCGCCGGGTCGGGAATGACGTAAAGGACGCTGCGCTGGTCAATGGTGCGCACGAACGCTTGCGAGCCGGAAGGCAGCTTGAGAACCGCAGGCGCGGCCGAACCGGAGAAGCTGCGCCCAGCACTACTGTCGACCGAGGCGGAATCCGCCTGCGACAGATCACTCGAACTACCGCAAGCCGAGACAGCCGACATCAGAAAGGCGCCGAACGGCGCCGACAGTATTCTTGCAGCCATTGCCAAAGGTTCCCCGGAAGCATGGACCCCCGCGCCGTGTAATCCGGCGCTAATCGCCATTCGAGGCGCAAGAACTGGGCCGAGCGCCGCGTCTAGTTGCAAAATCCTACATTCTTGGCATGTCGTTTGCTGCGTTTAAGATGCACACCGCTTCTGCTGCATCAATCGTATTCGAACCCAGAGACGGGCAAGGTGCATGAACCGACAAAGGCGTCGGTCCCCGGAACATCCGTGGACCGACGCCTTTTTTCGTTAATGGAAAGGTGTGACGATGCCGCATTCAATTCTGGGCTACCAGCCAAATGCTAATTAATTAGTCATATGAAGTATCTGTGGATCGCACCACCGTTGGTGGCAATTCTGAGCGTAGTAGCGCTGCTCACCGGCTGCGGCGGGCCTTCGCTGCCGGTGGCCGGCTCCGGCGGCCCCGGCGGTAGCAGCGGGGGCACCAGCACGGCCAATCTGGTCTACGGCTGCAATTGGTTGTTCGAGTCGGATGCGCAGACCGCCAATATCGAGTACCCGGACACCAACGCGGTGTACTGGGTGGCGGCGATTCCCGACTCCATTCCTTCCGGCGACCAGATCGAGGTCGCCAGCACCTCGGCCACCGCGCGCTATTTCTCGTTCGCGATCTACACCGAAGACGGCGAGGCGGAAGGCAGCGCCAGCGATGCCGCCATCTTTGGCACGGCTTCGACCCCGGCGAATGCCGTCGCGGCGGGGCAGGACTACACCGTTTCGGTGATCTACAGCGCGACGGCGGCGAGTTCGGGCAATACCCTGGTGGCAAATCCGAACAAAGTCAGTCCGCGCGCGCCGGCGCACAAGTACCTGCTCTACCGCTTGTACCTGCCTACCTCCGGAGCGGCGGATTTCGGTAACCTGCCGGTGCTGACCTACGTCGCCGCCAGCGGTACCCGCACGTCGCTGTCGTCGACGCCGGACCAGGCCTCGTGCAATACGATTCTCAACAACATCAATAGCCTGCTTTCCGGCGGCGGCTCAAGCTCGGGATCGAGTTCCAGTTCGAGCTCCGGCGGCCTGACGCCGGCGCCGGCGGTGAAGCCGCCGAAGATGGCGGTGTATCGTTCCAGCCTGGGTCTGTTCCTGAACAAGGACTCGCACTACATGGACGAGAAGATCAACGACACGTTGGGCGATATGCTGATCGTTCGCGGCAAGGCGCCGGCTTTCGCCACCGGCAGCCAGACGCCGCAGGTACGCTACTGGTCGATCTGCAGCGACGAGTTCCATGCGCCGCATAAGACCGTGGCCTGTCTGGCGGACAAGGACGCGCAGATAGACACGGATGGTTATTACAACGTCATCATTTCGGTCAATACACCGCCGGCCGGATACCAATCGACGTTCGACTATCTGCCCTGGGGTGCCGATGCCTTCGGCGAGCCGATCTATCGCCAGCTGCTGGCCGATCCCTCGTTCAGCCAGTCGATCGCCAGCAGCAGCATCGTGCTCGGTCCGGCCCTGAGCATGGGCGCCTATTACCCGGGCACCACCTACTGCTCCAACAGTGTGTTCTCCAGCAACCTCAGCGCGGGAGCGGCGGCGGTGTTCGCGGCCTGCAAGAACAGCCAGGGTGTGGGGGCTGTGCCAGATCCGAGCAATTAAAGCAGTCGCTTTTCTACGGCCTCACCCCATTTGGGTCATAAGAACGTAAGCGGTGAAGGATACGACCACCAACTATCCCGTCGGCGACAAGGTGGGGTTCATCGTCTCGGTTCCCGGGGCGGCGCCGCTGAATCCCGCCGTGCTGCAACCGCTGATGGTGACCTCGATCAACAATGGCACGGACGGCACTTCCGCCGGCAGCACGCGACCGCTGGCCCTGGATCTGCTCAGCTTGCTAGCCAATGACGGGCAGACGGTGGCGACAGTCACCAGCACCACGCCATTCGATGCGGTGCGCATCGACGTCGCCGGCCTGGCCAATGTCCTCACAAAGATCGACGTTTATGCCGCCGGAGCCTGCGTCACGCCCTGAACGCGGATTACGCACCCACAGGCGCCCGGCCATGATCGGCCGGCCGGGACTTGGTTGCAGTGATTACTTGAAGGACTTGGTCACGGCGGTGACTGACTCGAAGGTACCCGTATCCCAATTCGGAATCAGCTTCTGCCCGGCGAGCAGCGGTTGTCCGTCTTCCTGTACCAGCAGCGCGTCCAGCTCAACGCACGATTTGCCGGCCTTCAGCGTGGTGCTGGCCGTTACCGCCGCTACGATAGTGCGGCAGTGATCGCCGTTCGCGGCGCAGGCACCGCCATAGGTGCCATCCGCGGGAATGTATTCGGATTCATGGTCCGCACCGGCAAGCCCCGGAATTCGGCAGACCTTGATTCTGCCCCCGCCTGAGCCGCGGATGCGGTGAAAATGGTTAACGCCACGAATGCGGCGCATCCGGTCAACCTGCATTTTCGGTACATCACCTTCTCCTCAATGTCCCTTGCCCGGCCAGGATGCAATTTCGGGCTCCTCACGTCTCCGGACAAAAAAATCCACGGGGCCAGTTTTGCACCAGCGGCGTGGACATCAGCGTCCGGCGGACTTCTCGTCACCGATCGTTCCTCCTACGACCGGCCGCAACGAATCTGCCAGAACCCAGGCACAGCCCCATGTCCGACGAGATCATTCGAAACTTCTGACCTCTTTGGACCGAGGGCGCTATCAAGGGGCGGTTCGGGATGCGCGCCTACTGTGCATTCGACATGGGCCAAGCATTGTCGAGCAGGAATCCAAGGCGGAAGAGTATCTTTAACTTGGCATCTTAGTTGCTACTTATTAGGCAGCAACGGCAAATATTCACTTTCTTGTCGGACATCGGCGTCCCTCAAGCCCACCACGCGGGTTTGGAGCGGCTGAACGTATGGGAAAGCACTCGCAAGAAGCAGGATATCGACCACAACCGTTGCGCATCACTCTGGTGGACGACGCTATTGCGCGGCGATCCGTTTTGGAAGATGCCCTCACCGCCGCAGGACATTGCGTAGTGGGTCGGTATGGTACCGGTACGCCGCTGACGGAAGCGGTAATACACGATCAGCCAGACCTGATCATCATGGATTTGGATGCCCCAGATCGGGACACGCTGGAGTCCCTGACAGAACTGAATCGAGAGTGTCCGCGCCCGATCGTCCTGTTTGCGGCACGCAGCGATGCCGAGACGACGCGGCGGGCGGTGCATGCGGGCGTCAGCGCTTATGTTGTCGCCGGCCTTCATCCGGAGCGGCTGCGCCCTATCATCGACATGGCCATCGCCCGCTTCGAGCACTTCCAGGTCATGCGGCAGGAACTGGACCGAATACAGGTTCGTCTTGCGGATCAGCAGGACATCGAGCAAGCAAAGGTATTATTGATGAAGCGCAGGCACATCGGCGAGGCCGAGGCCTTCGGACTCCTGCGCAAACTGGCTATGGACCGGAAGATGCGCATCGGCGACACGGCAAGGCAGCTGCTGGTTGCGGCAGAGGCGCTTTAGATCGGAGATCCTCCAGGCTTTTTGAATACAGCTGGAGTCGGTCAGCGAGCGCTGCTTGCATATGGCGAAGTGACACGTTTGCGAGGAAAACACATGATCAGGGACTTGATCGAAGCAAATGCAACCGGGTTGCGTGAGTCGAAGTTCTCTCCTGAAATTGCTCGGAGGATTCCGTTCCAACGGTATTTGCTCGTGGGGGCCAGATTCATGTACTGCATCGCCGTCTTTATGCTTGTACTCTTGCCCGGCTGCGGCAGCTCGACCGCACCGGAGGCAGCAACTTCAACACCCGCTCTGTCGGCCGCGCAATGCCAGGTGGCAGTGGCCAGTCCGTTAAGCGTTAACGATGCCGATGTCTCGTCGGCGGACGAGCTCCGCTCGCTGCAAGCACAAACCGACCTTTACAACGGTGGATCGCGTCTGAATGGCAGTTCGAGCGAACTGGCCTACATCGACTGGCTCGTAACCCAGCTCACTCAGATGGGGGCCACTTCAGTAAGCAAGGAAGCCTATACGTTTTCGCAATGGTCCCCCGCTTCGGCTGCACTCGCAATAAAGAAGGGTCCGGCACCCGGTGGAATGCCCATTGCCGGCTACATACCCTACTCTGGCAGCACCGGACCGCAGGGAATCACCGGGCAGCTGGTCTATCTTCCCGAGTTTTCCCTGCTTGATCTCACTTCGGTTATCGCAACGATCTTGCAAGATCCCGCCAATATCGTTGTCAGCATCGAGTATGGCTTGTTCCAGCTGCTTCAAAATTTACTAGCAGGCGGCATATCGCTGGCACAGCTTGTTGCGTCGCTGGATCTCAAGGGCAAGGTGGTGATGTACGACGTGCCCAGACTGGACCTTCCCGTCGGAACCCTGGCCGCCCAAGCGCAGTATGTCAACAATTCGAGCGGCACCCTGGGCCAGGCGACGCTCTATTCGCGACCGTTTCTGGACATGGTACTCATCTATACCATCGACGCCATTCTTTCAGCGGCGGGCGCCTCGGCCGTGATCGGTGTGATCGATTATCCCCCCGCTGCCGCGGATGGCTCCTATTATCCGTTTTTCTCGCCCGATACATCGCCCAGCGTTCCAGGTGTTTATCTGGACAGGAGCACGGGCACTGCGCTGAAAGAGCAAATCGATAAAAGTGGCTTATCGCCGATCGAGGTCAAGCTCACACTCGATGCAAGCCGTGCTCCGGCTGCAACGTCTTACAACATCAGCGCGGACATTCCCGGACTTTGTCCCCAGGAGCTTTTGTTGAGCTCGCACAGTGACGGTCCCAACTCCATCGAGGACAACGGGCCCGTTGCGATTCTCGCAATTGCGAAACATTTCCTCGCCATTCCCAAAGCACAAAGGCTCCGGGGACTACATATCGTCTTTACCGGAGGGCACTTCGAGGGTAGTGTCGGCATCGCGGCCTATATTGCAAAGCATCAGGCCGATTTGACTGAGAACACCCTTGGCGCGATCGAAATCGAGCACTTGGGTGCCCGCGAGTGGCTCGAGTTGTCTCCGGGGATCATGGGCCTGGATGGTCTGCCAGAGCCTCAGGTGTTGCTAACGGCACCTGGTACGGCCTTCGCGAGAGAGGCCCGCACCTTCGCAACGAACTTCGATCGGTCGGTGGTGATTCCACCCATTCTGCCAGTGGGCGAGGGTCAGGCTTGGCACAACGTCGCCAAACTGCCTTTGGTGGCCTTCATCGCCGGCCCGCTGTATTTGCTCAACGA
>FTIF01349055.1_pt1 | contig 31110 bp, 38 predicted proteins | sample 1658001 | NCBI WGS metagenome assembly FTIF01 (sample SAMEA3914789, study PRJEB12502) | metagenome | biome: forest; material: soil | place: Canada | collected 2011-07-03 | depth 0.3 m | reverse complement strand
CCCAGGGCGGCTTCCACCGCCGCCGCGTCCTGTCCGTCGCACAGGAGGCCGGTTTCGCCGTCGAGCACGGCGGTCGCCGCGCCCCCCTCGCGCCCAGCCACCGCCGGCGCGCCATACCAGGCGGCCTCGACATAGGTCAGGCCAAATCCCTCCACCGAGGCCCCCTCGCGCCGCACGGGCATGGCGAAGATATCGGCGGCGCTGAGCACCGCCGCACGCAGATCGTCGCTGATGCGGCCGGTGAAACGCACGCGGTCGGCGACCCCCAGGGCCTCGGCCAGGCCCTTCAGCCGAGGGCCGTCTTCCCCGGAGCCGGCCACCACATAGACCAGGCCAGGATGGCGCCGAGACAGGCCCGGCAGGGCGCGCAGGACCATGTCCACCCCCTTGCGCGGCTCCAGCCGGGCCAGGGTGGCGATCACCGGGGCGCCGCCGCCGATCAGAACCCTGGCCTGGGCCACGGCCAGGGCGCTCGGCGGGGCCTGGGCCTCGATCGGCGGCGGCAGGATCCTCAGGCGATCCGCCGCCTCAGGCACAAGCGCCCTCACCCGCTCGGCGGTGAAGTCGGAACTGGCCAGGATCACGTCCGCGCGGGCGACGGCGGCGATCAGCCGGGCGCGCTTGGCGGCCGACAGCGCCTCGGGCCGCGGAAATTCCGATCCGTGCGCCAGCATGACGATCGGCCGCACGCCGCCCGGGATCGCCGCCAGGCTTTTCCAGGAATCGGCGAACACGCCGCGCGCGGGCCGGCGGCTCAGCGCCCTGGCGACAGCCGACCGCTTGCGCCGCCGCCGCCAGGCCTTCAGCCCCGAAAATCGTTCAATCTCATAGGGTTTGGCGCCATCGCCAGCCGCGTCGGCCGCGTCGCCATCGGCGAACACCCGCACCGCATGGCCCGCCGCCGCCAGATGATCGGCCAGGCCCGTCATCACCCCCTCGATGCCGCCCACGTCCGGGAAGAAGCACTGGGTGACGATATGGATCATGGCGGAATCACCCCGGCGGACGGCGCGCCAATCTCCCCGATCGGCGCCGCCCCGCCAAGCCGCTTGAAGCCGGGCGATCATCCCCCTATAAACCCGCGCTCGCTGCGACGGCAGTCGTGCGGCTGGGTAGCTCAGATGGTTAGAGCGGTGGATTCATAACCCACAGGTCGGCGGTTCGATCCCGCCCCCAGCTACCAAGTTTTTCAATAGCTTAGTGGCTACCCGCTTTGCCGGAGTCGCGAATGGGGCACGCATGGGGCACGGCCGGGCGGGATTTGCTGGGGCGCGACGGGATGCCGCAAGCAAACACCGCCCCCCAGCTCGCCAATCCCTGAATAGGCAGCCTAGTAGGGAAGGGTGGATGTGGTCGCCGGTTCCGCGCCTCAAGTCGATCCTGGAAAGGCCGGGGCGTGCCGCATGGCCATCATTTTCGCCTTCATCGTAGGACGATCTTGCTCTGGGCGCTTCAATTTCGAGCCCCGGTCGGTGCGCCACATCCACCGTTCGCCCCTGGCTCCGGCCGGCGCGCGCTTTTGTCGTTTCAGGCCGCAGCCCTCTCATCCGCGCCCACGAGGAGCGCAACCGGGATATGCCACGTCCTCGCGATCAGCCGGATTTGGTCAAGCGTCATCTCGCGCTTGCCAGTCAGGATTTCGGATGCGCGCGAGCGAGACTCTAGGAGCTTGGAAAGATCCGCCTGGGTCATTCCTTGCTGCTCCATCCCGAATTTCAGGGCTTCAAGAGGTGAAGGTGCGGCCATGGGCCAGCGCCTTTCTTCATAGTGCTCAACGAGGGTCGCCAGCGCGTCAAGCTCGTCCCCTTCCGGGGTGCCGGGTTCGGCGTCGAAAATCTCGTCGATGCGTGCGAGCGCCGCGCGGTGCGACACGTCGTCGGTGATGGGTTGAATGTGCATGTTCTCTTTCCTTCAGAACATTGAGACAGTCAGCGCGTTGATCTTGTCATACTCTGCGTGAGTTCCAATAAATTTAACGAAGACGATTTGATAGTGGAAGTTAACGTGGGCTATCAGCCGATAGTTTCCGCCGCCGATCTCGAAACGAACGCGCACGCCGTTCAATGGGCGGGCGGTGGAAGATGCCGCCTGAACATCATTCATGCTTTGCCACTTCGCCGCCTTTACCATGGCGACAAAGCTCCCAAGCGCAATCGTTGCTGTAGGGTGCTTGGCAGCGAAATCATCAATATTGTTGCGAGCGATCAGTCTCATGGGCATTATGTATCATGTTCCAAACCCGGGAACAACGGGTTTGTTCCCAGGTTTGGAACTATTTTGCCGCGACTTGACCGGGAGTGATGCTGATGTCGCCTCTGGTCAGCGGTGCCGAAAGGGCCGCCTCGACCGCCTCAGGAGCCCTTTCGATTACAGTCAGGAGCACCCGGTGCGCGGCGTCGATCTTGCGCCCCTGCTCCCACCCCTCAAGGGTTCGGGCGGGCACACCAAAGCGCCGCTCAAAGTCCTTTGGGCTCTTGGCGTGCGCCTTGCGGATTTCGCGGACCCGCGACGCCGGCATGGGCTCAACGATGCGGGTGGGCAGGGCGATTTCGCCGCGCGCGTGGGCGATGGCCTCGCGTAGACCAGTCTCGATTTTAAGGCCCAGATCAGTTCGCTTAGTCATAGGTCGATAGTACGCTAGCGGCGTATCGCGTCAAACCCCAAAAAATACGCCAATAGCGTATCGATCCGCCCGCATAGCCTGTTCCCATGTTGATCAATGGATGACACTCTCGCCGCACGCGCACTTGGCCGGCGTGCATCTGGGGAGGGACTTGTGGTGTTCGCAAGGTGCGGTTTCGTCGTCATCGCTCTGTCGTTGCTGCTGACGTGTCCGGCGACAGCTCAAGAGCCAGCTTCGGCCGCTGTCCCGCAGGTTCCAATAGCGCCCCCGCCGCTCAAGGTTGGAAATCACGTCGGCGACGTTTTGGACAGCCTGCTTCTGGGCGGCGCGTTCCAAAGAGCGAGGGACGATGAGGTTCGGCGGATGGCTGAAAACTATCGGATCCAATTGGCTGACTTCGTCAGGGCCCTCACGCCGAAACAGTATGAGGCAGTATTAGCGGACCCGACTCAACGGAGCCGGTTCATTGCTGGCGTGGCCTACCTTGAGACCATTCGCCCATATCTCGACAGTGTTGCCCGGCGGGATGGTCAGGGCGCACGCGTTGGGACTGGAGTCGTTGCAGACGCCCCATCGGATGGCGTTCGCGTCTACAGCCCGAGCCAGTGTATTGGCGCCGTGGTGATGGGCGTGTGCCACGGCTCGATCATGCCCAACGGTTCGCAGCCGATGACATGTCACGGCCAGATGCTCAACGGCCAGTGCACGGGGCCGATGTTTTGAAGCTACCCTCAGCGTCCCAACTTGTGATCACGTAGGTTGACCACGCCAGCCACGGGCATTTCGTGATCTGGCGTCCGCTTCCGGATGCGGTCCTCCAATAAAGCGAACATCGCCAGCACTTCCGCCTTGGGCGTGCCAAATTTGATGAGGAGGCGGATTGACGGTTCGCCGCCTCCCTTCGGCAGGAGCGGTGCCTCCAGCTCGATCATCCGGTGCGGCAGGGCGAACCACGGATCTTCTCCGAACAGCTCGCAGACTTTGGGATCCATGGTCACGCCAAAATCAAGATACTTCGCCATCGGGCTAAATCCCCTTCCGTAGCCGGACGCCCGGCCCCTCGCCGTTCTCCTCGATGAAGATCACGCCTGCGCTCTCAAGCGCCGCCGCCAATCGACGTCGAGCGTCGTCAGTCACCCTGGGGCCATTGCCGCTTTCCAAGCGCTTTACAGTGGGAATGGAAAGCCCGGCCGCCACGGCGATTTCCGCTTGGCTCAATCCGGTTAGGGCTCGCCCCGCTCGCAGCTGTTCGGATTTCACGCGGCCCCCGTCTGATCCAAAAAGATCAGTTGACGTGATCCAAAAGGATCATCAATATGATCCCAAGGTATCAGCCAAATGGACGCGCCGCAATGACCACCACCAACCAAACCCGCCGCACGGTCATGAACACCGCCTGGGTCATATTCCGCGAGGGCCGCCAGATCCGCGACGGCCGCACCTTCGCCCAGAGCCTGACCTGGGCGTGGCGTCAGGTGAAGTTCGAGGCGGCCAAGGCTCGCAACGCCGCCCTCCGCGTGCTCCGTGTCGCCCCGTCTATGATCCGCTCGCCGCAGCAGCGCCTGACCTCTACAGCTCCGCTTGCTCGCCAGGCTGATTTCAAGGCCGCGCTCACCACGGCGCGTCTCGGCGGCTGACCCCTGCACCACCACCAAACGGCGCGCGCCACCCCGGCGCGCCCTGCCTTTCCAATGGAGAATCCCATGAACACAGCCCAAACCACCCGCCGCAACATGCTCGCCGCCACCGCCGGAACCGCCCTGGCCATTACCGCCCTGGCCACTACCGCCCTGGCGACCGTCGGCGCCCAGTCCTTCGCGGCGGGCGGCATTGCCGAGATCTGGGCTAAAGCCAAAGCGATGGTCGCTCACCTCGACGCTACAGCGGGCAGTCGCAGCGAGTCCGCTGGCGACGCTGAGGCTGAGGCCGCCTACGCGCGCGTGTTCGACATGGAAGAGGCGGTGTTGGTCGGCCCGATTAGGTCGCGCGCTGACGCGATGGCCAAGCTGCACGCTGTCGGCCTGTCGTTCGTTCGCGGGCTGCGGCCTGATGAGGAAGACGTCCGCGGCTATGAGGCGGCGATGGCGTGGCTGGAGAGCAACTGATCTTCAAGCCCGTTCGGGGGTTTGCTCAAAATTGAGCAGACCCCCTCCTCGATCCCCATCAATCGCCAGACCGGCCGCCACCATGACCGCTGAGCCCGAACTGATCGTCGGCTGGGACGCCGTCGCCCAGTTTGCCGGCCTGACCGTTGAAGAGGCCCAGCGGCGCGCCGACCGCGGCGAATTGCCAATACACAAGATCGGCTGCGAGATCGCGGCCACGCCTACTGGCTTGCGCCAATGGCAGGACCGGCAACCCGCGCCCGGCGAGACAGTGACCACCACACGGACGCGACGACGCAGCCGGCAGACCTTCTCTAGCTGCGCCCTTTGCCTGGCGCGGGGAATGGATGGATGTCAGCGCTGGGCAAATCGCGGGGATTGGCCGACGCCTCGCGATTCGGTTGGGCAATGTCTGTCAGGCGCCAGCCCGTGACGATCCCGTGAGGCCAATTTGGGCTATCGTCCGGCCCGGGAGCGAAGCCGAAGCTGAAGTCGTTCAGGAGCGTGACTTCGAAGCTTTCCCTCAGGCCGTTCACCATGGAATTGAACCCGGCGCGCACGGCGCAAATCAGCAGCGCCGACAGTACCTCGCAATTGTAGGGCGTTGGCCAACCGTCCATCGGGTCGATTTCAATGTCGCCCACGCCGCGGATATACATCAGCTCGTTCGATGCCCGACTGTTCCAGGACGCCGCTTCGTTGCCGGTGAACCAGCGAAAGTCAGGCGACCTATCGAAATCTTTGCCGTCCAGCAGGTTGGAGGTGTAGCGGCCTGAGCTGCGCTCCAAGGACCAATAAGCGGCATTAAAACCTGAGGGCTGCCACCTGACGGTCAGGTTCTGCTTTTTTGTAATCTCCAGATAAATCTCTATGCGCGGCTTGTGACTTTGCCGGTCCCGGATTCGTTCGGCCAAGACCTTAAGGTCCAAACGAAACGGATCAACGAGCAACGCGTAAGCCTCGTTCGGAAAATCGTCGCGCCACATAAGGAGGTCGCCTAGCGGCTGGCGATCGACGGGCCTTAGCAGGCTTTGCCAGCTATATTCATCCGCAAGTCCAAAGCGGCCGAAATTCGCGAATATCAAGGCAATCCACTTAGTTGGGCTCGCTTCGTTGTGAGGCCGCCACGGTTGCGGCAGGAACTCCAAACGAGGCGGCACCTTGGGTACTGCTCTGCGTCGAGAGATGGCCGGCTTCCTGGGCTTTGTCGGTTTCGTCATGCCCTCTCCATTCCCGCCGCGCCCATAGTGAGCGGAGAAAATCTACGGCTGCAAGGGCTGGGGTAGTGTGTCAGTTTGAAAATCGAGGCCGTTGACAAGCATGGCGTCCGTGGAAGGTCGCCGCTACAGGAAGCGGGAGCACTAGGGCGGGGCCGAAGCCCCACCCTTACGCCTACTGCAATATCGAAAATGCGATCTTCGCCAGATCGCGTATGAGCAATGCGACCTCTCTGGCCAATCGCAAATACGCGATCCACTTTCCGATGTTCATCTTACCTCACGGCTCCGGGATATGGAGACGTGACGAGGGTCACCTCGGCGGATTAGCGACGGCCCGCGCTCCAGGGCTCATTCGTCACCTATCCATCCGTCAAGGTGCCGGTAGAGCGCATCACCTAAATAGAGATGGCCTTTAGGATTTTCAAACTGAGACCCGTCGCCGTCCGAGCAGGCTTAGCATCTCCGGCGATCAGCATATGACAGTCCCATTCGCTCGGTCGACCTGATCCGAGACGGGGCAAGGCATCGCAAGGCATCAAGCGAGATCGCGGAAGCCCGTCTTCCTAATAATAATCTCACTTGGAGAGCGATGATCCTTGCCGCAAAAGAAGCGAAACTGCGCCGTACCGCCCATCGCATGGGCTTGATCCTGAAGTCCCACAGCCGAACCGCCGACGACCCGTTCCCATTCAGCCTCTCGATCGATGAGGCTGAGCGGAGCATAGGAGGCTAGGCGTAGCCACAGTGCGCCAGGCAGTCGGTGGCAAAACGTGGGAAATTCCCACCATTAGGGTTTGCTCCACCGTGAAGCAAATACCCCTGGGGGCGGTATTTGGCGCCGCGCTTCAATGCCGGGATTTCCGGCCGTAATCAGGCTTGGGCCGTTCGGATGAAGCAGCTCGCCGTAGGGCGCTTGTGGCGCGCCGCGGTCAGTGCCGAGCCGGCGGGGTGTGCTCAATTTTGAGCAGACCCTAGCCGCCACGACCGAAAGGTGTGGCCATGATGGCCATACCTTCGGTCGATGGCTGTCAGTTTAATGTGCCCCAGGGGCATATTTTGCTCGCTCGCCATGCAGCGTGGAGCTCGGCCAATTGGCACTGGCCGGCCGTGGTCGCGCATTGGGCCCGCTCTAAACGATGATCTCCCGAGCTGGCTCATGGCGACGCTCAGGGGCGGCTGTGAGGCGCGCGCTGGCTCGCACCTCACACCGCACGCCAAACGGGTCCTAGCTGGGCTGTGGCGCGCCTGGCGGCCGTGCTATAAGGGCGCGATACCGAGGATCAAGCTCGTGACCGACGAACCAAGCAAGAAATCCGCCTTTGAAGGCATCGTCGCCGGGCTGACTGACGCCATCGCCATAGTTCGTGGAGAGGCTGATCCAGCTAGCTATCGCGTCCACTATCCGAAAGACCCGGCCGACTGGCCGTCGGAAGCGCTGGCTGAGCCGGTGGGCGGGGATCTGTCGCCAAAAACCTGACTGCCAGGCCCGTTTGAAGCGATCGGTGCGCGGCGAGCGCCACCGCGAGGGGGTCAGCTCTTCTTCTTTGTTGTGGTGCGCGGACGCGGTGGATGCCGGACCATCGCCCTGGCAAGGGCAATATCAAACGCCTTGGTGCCAGCCAGTGCCTCCGCCTTCGTCTCCCTGCGTGGGGCTTGGCGAAGCGCTTCGATTTCGGAAAGGCCCTTACGCATCTCGTTCTGACCCATCCGTTCCTGAATCTGCTGCCCCATCAGCCGAGAGGCGGCCATCTGGAGGCTCCCCCGCATGATGACCTCTTCGGCGCCCGCCAAGGCGTTGCGTCGGCCGTCCTCGCCGCTGAATCTTTGTTCGGGTCTGATGTCGAGCATGGCGGAAAGCCCGTCCGACGAAGGCCACACTCCTGCCGCATCGCGGAACTTTTTCATCGCTTCGATCAATACAACCGCCTGGCGCCCAATATCGTACGCCGCGCCGGCGCCGCGGGTCACGCGGATGAGGTTGGCTGTCAATTCCCGAAGTGCCGCCGCGACGCGTTCCTCAGCGTCTTCCCGGGCGAAATCGGTGGCGGGTTCTTCGCTGACGGTGGGCATTGAGGACGCCTACAACAGAGGGAGGAGTCTGAACCTCGCCGATCAATCGCGGGATGACAAGATGGGCCTGGGGGCGTGCCCCACCGGGCGATCCTCACGGGTCGCCCCTTTGCGTTTAGATTACCTCAACCTCCAGCGCCGGCCTGGCGCCCAGCGCCTCCAGGGCCGCGGTGACGTTATCCATGGTCACGCCCCTGGCTCCGCCCACAATGCGACGGACAACCTTTTCGTCACGGCGCATTAGAGTGGCCAGGGCGGCCTCGCTGACGTTCCGTTCAGCCATGATGCTGGCGACGGCGGCGCGGCCGGCGGTGAGGGGGTCGAGGACTACGGCCTCTTCACCCTTGGCGGCCCTACGCGGCGCCGGAACTGGGTGCCCATGGGCGAGGAAGTGTAGGATCACCTCCCCAAGGGCGTCGGGCGCCAGTTCGCGCGCCTCTTCCATTGTCTCAGCCCCGGTGATGCAACCGGGGACGTCCGGAAACCGAACGACGACTTCGCCGTCCAATTGCTCAAAAACGGCCGGATAAGTCCAAATAATCTGCATGATCATCGGCGCCTTGCGAGCGCCCCCTTCCTCAGTTCAAGCTGCCGGATCGCGGCTCTATCTAAACTCGTCCTTGGGGACACCGAAGCCCTTCAGCAAGGATTGGGCAACTCGCCGCCTTAGCGGAAGCCTGCCGGCCGCCGATCGCCGCGGCGATCGAACGCTCCGCCAACCTCCTTTGCGGCCTGCTCAAGGATCTTCGCCGCCAGTGCAAGGTTGCCGGCCGCCTCGGCACGACGCTGCGGGCGGTCCAGTGCGCGAAGCCGGACCAATTTTTTGCCGATTCCAGAGTATGGCAACTTGGCTATGAAATCACTGCGCGTCTCCGCGAAAAGGTCACGCCAACGCCGCTTAAGGCCGGCCCCCGCGCGCTTGGTCGGGTCATAAGCCTCGACCCGTTGGCGACTGACAGTCAGCCCAAACTCATTGTTGACGGACCTTGAGACGTCCGAGGGAGAGTCAAAGCGAGCAAGCCCTTGCACGATAAAGGTTTTGACCTCAGTCGCGATTTTGCTTCCGGTCAATTTCATCAGGCTCCAGTCAAGATTCCCGCGCGGCAGCCGGCGGCCGCGTCCACACCGTGACCCTCACGAATCGCCGTCGGTTCGCACCCTCGGGTTTGTCATCGCTGCCTCAGCGTACCGGCGCCTTCGCACTGACCGCTGCGGCTTCCACATCATTGGGCTCGTCAGTGAGTCCTGAAAGGTGGAGGGCGTGCGCCAGCACCTTAATCCGGGCGTCGAGCTGTTCGTCTGTGAGGTCGCTTAAGCCGTCGACCTTCAACTCTTTGGGCAACAAGCCGGCAATGACGCGGACATAAGCGGCGGGGTCGAGGGTGCGCGTGGCCTGGATCGCAGTGACGCCATGCTCTGCGAAATCGGCGTGCAGCGCCTTCAGGAAGGTCTCGCCGAGCTTGTTGCGCGCGCCCTTAGTGCGGCCGGCGGGGTTGCCGCTCTGCCTCGGCTTGAACGGCACGCCGATCTGCTGTTTTTCCGCTGTTGTTGCAGCGCCAGGCTTGGCCTGTCGGCGCAGCTTTCGACCCGTCATTTCGCTTCACTCCATTCACCAAATTGCCAAGCCGCTCGTCCTGGTTGATAATCCTGGCCATGTCCTCCGATGCCTTCGGTCCCCTTCACCCCGCGCCACCAATTGACGTCGTGTCGTTTCGTGTGGGTGGACCGCTGCGGGTGGGCGATGAACACCCTGCGCGCCGCGGCTGGTTCTATACCGGCCGCTTCGGCTCTGACGGTGAACCGCTCTGGTATAAGCCGCCGCCGCGTTGGCATCGGGCCATTTTCAAAGCGGGCGCCGGCCTGACGCTCTTCCTCTTTTACGGCGGCGCGTTGGGCGCGGTGATTGGACGCCCTCATTGGTTTGACGCCATGTTCATGCTGGCGCTCTCGATTGGGACGACAATCGGTTTTCGGATTCATCTCAAGGAACCGATCACTGTCCCCGCTTCTGCCCGACCATCGCGCCGGAAACGATCGGCTTGAGCGCAACCTTGCCGAACTGACCGGAGACGGTTGGGCCGGCGAGTCTCGGCGCGGCCCTGACCGTAGCGTTCGCAATCGCCCTGGTTCGCGCCGCGCTGTCGATGGCGTCCGCGATATGCTCGCCGACGAACGGAACAGCCTTCAGGCCGATGAACGGTAGCCTGCGCAACATCGTCATCGCCGCGACCGCGGTGTTGCTGGAGTTGTCACCGCCCTTGACGGGCGCCGTGACACGAGACGAGACCGCCGCGAAGCGATTGAGCGTCGCCTGCTCCTGCGGGGTGTAGAGGCTGGTCACGAGGGCGGGATCAGCCCTGTTCATCCCCGCCCAAGCCTTTGCGAACTTCACCCCGGAGAACTGAGCGGAGCCGGCCTCTACCGTCCCTTCGCCAGCGGTGGCGAGGCGATTGAAGGTCTCGGATCGAATGGCGTTCCAGGCAGGGCTATTGGCCCCGAGAACGGCCTTCATCTGGTTCAGGTCGCGATAGAGGTTCGCCTTGCCGACGAAGCCCATATTGGCGCGGCCGAAGATGTAATTGGTCGCGTCGTGCGGATCGACGGCGAGCTGCATCGTCCCGCTGCGGGGCTCCCTGGCCGTGAGCTTGGCCACAAGGTCGCCGCTCTGGAACAGCTTGCCGAAATCCCGGCGCGCGCCGATCGCCGCCTGCCACGCCTTGACCGTCGCCGGATCGCCTTGGAACAGAGCGTTCGAAAGGTTGGAATTGATGCCCTGGTCGAAGGCGCTAACCGCCTTAGCGGCGGCGCCGGCTTCCACCGGGTCATTGCTCGCCCTCAGATTGGTCAGGCGCGTCCGGGCGGCGAACAGTGCGCCGATGTCCGGATCAGTCGGCCCCGTGGTCAGCGAAGCGAGGCGTCCGACCTCGCGCGTGACCCTGGGAATGTTGAGCGGGTCATAGTCCTTTACGGCGGTCCCAACGCTACCGGCCAAGGCCTGGGCGTCATAGGTGGGAAGGCTCGCCGGACCCGATGCGCGAGCCGCGTTATAGGCGTTGTCCACACCGGCCTTGGCCGCGTCATATCCGGCGTTGAGCGCATCCGAGGCCACCACGCCCCCCTCGCCGGGCGCCGTGCTGACACCGCCGCCGATTTGGGCGCCGATCGCCGCGACATTGCCCCGCAGCGCCGCCTGTTGGTTCGCCTGGAAGCCCTTGGCCACGACCTGGGCGTTCTGACCCACCGGGCCGCCAGCGCCGCGCAGGGCCAGGTTCTCGGTGAGCTGCTGGCCCGGCTCGCCAGTCACCTGCCCCACGCTCATCGGGACCGGGACCGGCAGTCCCTGGCCAGCCACGCTCATTGCGGCGTCGGCGCCGCTGCGGCCGGCGTTGACGTGGGCGGCGATGGCGGCGTTATCGGCCAGCGAAAACGTGGCGGGGTCTATGCCCACCGAGCGCAGCGCGTCCAGCGCGGCTTGGTTTTGCACGGCGGAGGCGGAAGGGAGGGCCTTTTGCAGCAATGCGCCGGCCGCGCCAAGATTCTTCGCCGCCCATGGCGCCGCTACATCGGTGGCGAAGCGCTGGGCAGGCCTCACGAGCGGAGCAGCAACGGCGCCAACCAAAGGAGCGACGGGGGCTGTGGCGACACCCAAAGCGCCCCCGGTCAGCGCTCCGTTGATGTGTTGGTCGGGAGCAGCGCCTCCGAGGCCATAAGCCGCGCCGATCCCACCATTGACGAGGGCGGCTCGACCTATCGTCGCCCCAAGGGTTTTTGCGCCGGCTACATATCCGCCGCCTGTCCAGGTCAATGGGTTGGCCGCCATCCCGACCACCCCGAGCGTACCCGCTTGAATTGGATGCTGCGTGGCGAAATTTTTGTCGATACCCATGTCCGCCTGCCGGACCGCGTTATAGGCATCGTCCATGCTGTAGCCCGCGTCGGGCAGTCCGAACGCGTGAGCAACCGCGTTATGAACCCCCGTCGTTATCTTCGCCGCGCCAGCGTCGAGCGTGCCCCCGGCCCCAAAGGCGAACCCATTGCCGATTGCTCGTTCCCAGGCCGGAACGCCAGCCTCACGGTTCGCCGCGTCGCTCCGCGCCCTAGTCATCGCTGGCGTGTCGACACTGCCGTAGTCGCTCCAGGGGCCGTCACCACTGGCGTTGCTCTGGGTCGAGCCGGGTTGGGGTGCGCCGACGCCCGGAGCGCTAGCCGATGCCGAGGCGCCCCCGCCGGAGAATGGAGGCGGCGAAATGGTCGGGGCGCCCGAAACGGGAGCGGCTGGTTTGATCGAGTTGGCCGGGTCGTTCGGGTTGGCCTTCAGATAGGCGCTGATGGCGTCAGGGTTCGAGGACGCATCGACATTCACGGTGATCGAACCGTCGGACCCCACGCCACCTCCGCCCGGTTGGCCGACATAGGCGATCGATCCATCCGGGTTGCGGCCGACATTCCATTGGGGGTCATAGACCGGTGCCGCCTGCGCAGGCGCGGGTGACTGAGGCTGCGAAGACGCCGGCGCCGGTGCGGCCGTCGTTGGTGCGTAGTCGTCCCATGGTCCGGTCATGTCGCGGGAACCCAGCTTGCTTTGTCGGCGGGATTTCCGCCCGTGAACCGATAGCCCTTGGACACCGTCCCGATCGCCGGAGCAGCGCCCTGGCCGGAGTTGGCGGGGTTGTTGAAAGTCGTGCCGCCGTTCTGGCGCTCCCAGGCCGCCTGGGCGCCATTGAGCGTCCCATTGGCCGCCGCCCATTTGTCGTAGAAATCGGCCTGTTTCGTCAGCTGGTCCGCCCGGTTCTGCCACTGCTGCGACGAGAACTGATTGGCCGCCGTGGGGGCTTCGACCCTGGGAACGTCACCGCCCCAGATTCCACCGTCCGGCCCCTTGATCTCGCCCATGCGGATCGGCCCGGAGCCAATCTCGCGCTGTAAGGGGATCATAGTCTTGGAGAGCTGACCGAGACTGTTGATGGTCGGGTTAATCGCCCCCTCGATCGACGCCTCGCCGGGGATGGCGTGATAACCGCCGGTCTGTTGTCCGCTCTTGGCCTGCAGCGACATGAACTGCTTGGCATATGAGGCCAGCATCGACGATTTGCGCGCCTGATCCTTCAGGTCGTCCAGATAGCTCTGATCCGTCTGCGGAAGGGAGAGGGCGGCGCGCTGCACCACTGGCGTCAGGGTGCCCTGAGCGTCGCGCTGTAGGATTACGCCTGGCGGCGCGCCTGCCGCGGCGGAATCAGCCGGGGAAAGCTGCACCGTCGTTCGCCCCCTGGAGACCACCGTGGACGTTGGGCCAACGGCGGGTGGCTGGGGCGAGGGGGCGGCATAGGGGTTTTGCACCCCCGGCTGCAAGCCCGCCGGAGGGGCGCTGCGGGTGCCGGACTCGTAGTCGAAGATCGCCTTTGTCGCCGTCGCAAGCGTGTGCGGATCTTGCAGATTGATTGGATCGGTCGGCTTCACGCCGAGCCTTGAGGCCACGAAGCTGGCATAGGCGCTCGGGTCGTTGCCATCCACACCACCCGGAGCCCAGCCCACGCCGGGCTTGCCGATGATGTCCTGCGTGGTGTTCAGGCCGTGGATGGCCTGCTTGTTGCGCAGGTTGATCATCGCCGCCCTTGCGCCGTTTTCGGGCGTGTCGAAGACGGCGAAGCCTTCGGGGCTGACGCCAGTCTGGCCCTGCCAGGCGCCGCTCGGCGACGGGCGCACGTTGCCGGGGTTGTTGTTTCGCGCCGACACCGTGGGGGCCGCCCCCGGTGGGGTCGACGGAATCGCCGGCTGACCCAGAGTCGGCAGGGGCGGCGGGGCGCCCGAAGGCGCCGCGGCGCTGTCGTCTCCGTAGGGCTGGAAGGTCGATGTGTTCCAACGGGATTCGTTGGTGGCCGGATCGGATTGCCATTCGGCGATTGCTCCGCTCGGCTTGCCGGTGCGGGAAGAGACAATGACGCCGGACTTGTCGACCGAATAACCGCCGCCGAGCGAGGGACCGACGTTCGTTCCCGACGTCGTTTGCGTGATCGGCTTGCCCGAGACGGGATCGACCGAAAACAGCGGCGCGGTATATGGAGCGCTCCCGTCGCCCTTGCTGCGCGTCGCGCCCCCGGCGATGGACATATCGGCGAACTGCGTGCCCTTCGCCTTGGCGAACTCTTCCGGGCTGGCGATATAGGCGTCCCGCTCAGCGGGCGTCAGGCTGTTCAGAAACGCCATCTGGCGCCGATTGTTGTAGTCGGTAGCCTGCTGATTATACTCGGTCTGTGCCGCCCGCTGAGCGGCGCCCCCCAGAAACAGATTGTCCAATATGTCCCCGATGTGATTGCGCGGCGCATAGGTCGGGGGTGCGATGGCGCTCGGATCAAAGGGGGGTGGCGTCGGGGATGGCCCCGTGTTCATCTGTGGCTGAGGCTGCGCCTGGGGGACGGCCTGCGGCGGTGCTGCGCCGGGCGCCGGCGATCCGGCGGCCCCCTGCATCGACGCGGTCGCCAGGGGACCTTGTTCCGGGTCCAGGGCGCCAGAGGGCAACCGCGGTGCGGCGCCGGGTGCGGCCACAAACGGCATCGGCGTGTGGGCTGGGGCGGCGGGAGTGGGACTTGGCGCCGGGCTGTACCCACCCTGCGCGGCACCCTGCAGCCCTGCTAGGCCGCCCTGATCCGGCTGCATCATGCCAGCCAGGCCGCCACCGTTCGGATTGCCCTGAGGAAGCAGGTTTGCCGCGGCGATGAGCGCCCGCAGGTAGGCAGTGGGGTCGGCGTTCGGGTCGGGGGCGGCGTTTGAGCCGCCGGCCGCTTGGGGCTGCGTCGTGAGTTGGTTGAGGTTGATCAGGCCCATGTCAGTGCACCGCCGATGAGATGGATGAAGCTGGACGATCCGCCATCGCGGTAGCGAAGGGTTCGGCGCGTGCTGTCAGTTCGGCGGCCCTGATGCCGATATCGATCAACGCGTCGCCCGAGATGAACCGCGTGTTTCTTTGCTTCGACTGCTGGACCGGCGAACCAAAAATGAACGAGACATCGGCGGCGCCTTTGGTCGTTGAGAACCTGAAATGCGCGCCGCTCACGAGGGCGCCACCATCCGCGGTCTCCACCGAAACGCCGGTGACGTATGGGGTGTTTGGCGCGATGTTGGCCCGGACTGCGCCGGCCCAGAAAATGCGGCCGATCGCCTCCCCGAGGTTCGGCGACGCCCACGGGCCGATGAGCGGATGAGCGCCGGCGTCGTCCGGCCCCAGCGTCAGGGGCGAGCCCTCGCAACTGATCACCGCAGCATAGAGGCCCTGGGTTCCCCCCGCGGTGCACATCGGGTCGCTCAACCTGCCGAATAGAGCCGAGGCAAACGCGGCGCCGGCCGCCTCGTGGCTCATTGATCCGGATTGATCGGGTAGAGCCAAATTTCGCAATTGCGCGGCCTGCCGAGCATCGGAGGCCAATTCCGCTGAAAGCAGATCGCCTATAGCCGCCTCAAGTGCCGTCACATCAAATTGCATGACCCCAAGATACAGTATTTGGAGTCGCCATATAGGCAACTGCCCGTGCTACATAGCGGCTCTATGTGTTACATAGCGTCGGATCAAAGTGACCATCAATCACAGTTCTCAATCATCTTGCTCACCAGCCGCCGGGCTTCCTGAAGTTCCTGCGTTCGGCGCCCGTCCTTGAACCGACCGTTGGCTTGCCCTAGCGGCGCGCCTGGGCTCCATCCGCCGTGTAGCCGACAGCGGGATTTCCCCTTCAGGGCCGGAGCTTGGCAGGGCTTCCCGGCCCGGTTCTTTGCCAAGCATCGTTTCGCCGCCTGTGTGGGCAATGGCGAGCGATTCACGGGGTTGACGCACATTTTTGGAATTACCCCCTTGATGGACGCCGCCAAAGACGGCGCTGGTGTTGTCGCCGACCACTGCGTTTTCGGCCGTTACGGTGATGTAGCGATGTTCGACGATCTGCTTGCCGCCACCGCGGAGTTTTGCGAGCGCCTCGATAACGGTCGTCATGTTCCGGGTCAGCTTGGTCGCCATCCCGACATAGGCGGCTGCGGCCTCGGTCTGGCCGTCCTCAGCGTGGGCTTGTGATCGTGCAAGCATCTTGAGCGAGGCGGCGTGGTTGCAAGCGATCTGGACGGCCATCGCCCCCTCCACCTCGTTTGCGGCGCCAACCGCCTCAATGAGCGCGAGACTGGAATTGACGGCCTCCATCGACGCATGGACGTCGCCCTTTATCCGCAGGACCGATTCCAGCTGGAAATGCGCCGACTGGACAAAATCGGTGCTAGTGGTTCCCAGCGCCTCCTGTAGCTGGTCAATCCACCCCGCCACCTGTCCGTGCTCTGAGGTCAGTTGCAATACGCCGCCGGCGCATTGCTTGACCTTCAGCCGGGCCCGAGTGGGTCTTTGAACCTGACGCTCCGTCGCTAAAGCCATGGCTCGGCTTTCCGCCTCCGTAGGGTCACGATAGGCTTTCACTTCGTCAGACATCGATCTCCTCCGGGCCAAGGTCGCCGCCGGCCAGGATCTGCAGCGCCAGGTCGAACAACTTCGCCTCAGGCGAGCTCGCCAATTGCATCCTGGCCATCGCGATGCCGCTATCCCTGAGAAACTGGCCGCAAGTCTGACCGCGAATGTCTGCGGCGGCGCGAACATCTTCGATTTCGTCGGGACCCATTCGGATCGACAGTGTTTCGGATCGGATATCGCACCCTGTTCGACGATCACGTTTCGCTTTGGGCCGGCCGATCACGTCGGCCACCGCATCATTGGGCGTGCTCATGCGGTCACCCCTCGCGTGATCGGAACAACATTCGGATCGCCGTAACCGAACTCGGCGAGAATCCCGGCGGGCGCCAGGCAACCAGACTTGCCGGGCTTCGGGCCCCAATCGGTCGTGTTCCAAAATTGGCTCGCCTGGAGCGATCGGAACCGCGGGCGCCATTGCTCATCGACAGTGGCCGGCGCTGCAGGCATGGCGACGACTGGAAGCCGGTCCGCGGGTTTGGCCCACTTGATTGCGTTCGCAGTCCAGGTGTTGAACGCCGCGCCCCAGTCCCGAAAGCGCTTGTCGTGAGACAGGGCATTGTTGCGGAAGGCCTCGGCCTGCCCGATTGGATCAAAGTTGTAACCGGTGGACAGGAAGCGCAGCCGCGCGCGCTCGATCGCCGGCTGATCGGGGAAGCCATCGGGAAGAGGCTTTTCAGGTTTCCGGCGTGAGGGCTTTTCGCCCATCTGACGGTTATTGACTGGTTCTTGACTGGTTAGGGTGCGGCTCCCGCACTTAGGCGCGCGCTCAGCCGCACTTAGGCGAGCGGTGAGCTGCACTTTGGCGACGGCCCCAAGTGCGGCAGGCGCACCTTGGACAGCCGCCCCAAGTGCAGGAGCCGCACCTTGGGCAAGCTGAAGATAGATGCCGTTCGAGGTCCGGGAGCCATCGGCCGGATTGAACCGGCGTTCGCGCTTGATCAGGCCGCGCGCCTCGAGCTGTTGCACATGCTCGACCACCGTTCGCTTGCCCATCTCCGCGCGGGTGGCGATCTCGTCATGACCGATGAAGGTGTACCCCTCTTCGTCCGAGGCTTCAGCCAGGACCAGGAGCGCGGCCTTAGCGGGCATGGAGCCCGCCGACTGTTGCGCGGCCCACTTCGACGCTTGCCAACTCATTGGCGCCCCCCGAACTCGCTGCCCACATCCTCAACGTGGTCGAACTCCGCGAAGTAGGCCTGGCGGTCAGTCCCCACGGCCCCGCCGCGCACCTTGGCCGCAATCACGTCCATCCGGCGCCGAACAAGCTCCAAGGACGTCTCCCAGGCCTTGTGCTCCGGTGATGAGACGTCCTTCGGCTCGGCGCGCTCGAGGTAGTAAGCCTCTCGGAACGGAAACAGAACGGCGTTGGAGTCCTGTTCGATAGAGCCGCTGTCGCGAAGGTCGGAGAGCATCGGCCGCTTGTCGTCGCGGCCTTCTACCTGGCGGGACAGTTGCGACAGGATCACCACGCAAGTTTCGGCTTCGCGGGCGAGCTGCTTCAGGCCCGTGGTCATCTCGCCAATCACACTCGTTTCGTTCCGGCCGGCGGCGGCGGGGCGCCCCATCAGCTGCAGGTAGTCGATGAACACAGCGGCGACAGGCCGCTTGGCCTTCAGCGCCCAGACCCGACGGCGCACGTCGTCGACGGTGACGCGCGATCGATCGTCGATCAGGACGTTCCGCGGCATTGAGGCCCGCAGGCCGCGCAGCCGCTGGCGCTCGTAGGGAGCGAGGGCGGCGGTGAACTCGCAATAGGCGATGCCGTCGCCGGCCGCATAGGTCGCAGACGATAAGGCGCGCTCGGCGATCTCGCGCCGATCCATTTCAAGGCTGAAGATCAACACCACGGCTTCGGGGTTGCGAACCGCGCATCCATAGGCCGCCGCCCGCATCAGGCCAGACTTGGCCATGGACGGACGGCCCCCAATCGTGACCAGCCAGCCGGGGCGCAAACCCCGCAGGCGACGGTCGATGCAGCGCAGCCCGGTCATGGCGCCGCGTTCGCGCCCACTCACCGCTTCATCGTCCAGGGCGTCCAACAGGTCGCCGCAGGCTTCCGAGCCGTCCACGAGGCCGCTATCTCCCGTGGCGCTGTCCTGTTCAAGCCGGTCTATGGATTGCCGCAGGCCGCCCAGGATGGCCGCGGTTGGGGCATTGTGCCGGGTCAGAAGGTCGGCGCGGCCGGCGTGCAGCAATTCGGCGCCCTGGCGGCGCACCCAGCCGTCGACGACGCTATCGGCGAGGGTTTTGGCGTGGCCGCGATACGGCGCATGGTCGATTAGGTCAGCCAAGTAGCGCAGACCGCCCAGTTCGATCAGCGCCGGGTCGGCCGCGAACTTGTCGGCCATGGTGGCGCCATCCGCCCGGCGCCCAGCTTCGGTAACTTCCCGGATCGCCGCCCACAGGCGTCCATGGAACGGCTCAAAGAACATCTCCGGCTGAAGGAACGCGACCTCGCGGAACTGGGCATTGTCCGTGAGTACAAGTCCAAGCAGGCCCTGGGCGGACTCCAGGGCGATGGGAGCGAGCGCCGCGCTCATGCTGCGGCCTCGACCAAGCGCCCGTAGATCTTCTGTAGCCATTCCGCCTGCTTCTCGCTCGGCTCCCGACCGCGCCGCAGATAGGTCGTGAGATCAGCTACGAACTCGCGCTCGCGGGCCGACAGACGGTCGTCGCTGTGGTCGTGGACCCACCGAGCAACGGTCGCCCAGGGTTTGCGGCTGGCCGGCGGCGCACTGGTGGAGGAGACGGCGTAAGGCTGCGCTTCGATTTCGGCGGCCAAGCTGTGCAGATCGCTACCATTGGCGGCGAGGATCCGCGACAGGGCGCGGCAAGCGGCCAGGGCTTCGCCATCCTGATCAGAGCCAAGCAGGCGGACCAGGCTGGCGACCTTGGAGCGGGTGGCGAGGGCGATCACTTGGCGCCCCCGTCATCCGTCCAGCCAATCTCGTCAGGGTCACAATCGTCGCATAGGGTGATGCCGGCGCAGACGTCCTCGCCGTTCATCGGGCCGCCGCAACTGATGCAGGGGGTCTTGGCCGCCTCGATGACCGAGCACTCGAAACAGTTGCGCTTGCCAGTGGGGACGTGGTCGGCGTCGACCAGGACCAGCAGGCCCGGCTGACCGCAGGCGCAGGGGTTGGCCGCCGCATCGGAGTGGTAGCGATCGGCCTGGTCAGCGTCGAGCACCGCGTTGGCGATGGAAACGCCGCGGGTGAACTCCTCAATGGACGCCCGCGGGAAGTGGACCGCCAGCCGATCGGCGATGTGGTGGATCTTGGATTCGTCGCTCAGATGCGCAGCCCACGGCGCCAAGTTGCCGAACAGTTCGGGGACCTGGGCACAATGGAGATATTCCGCGATAGCGGGGGCCTGGTCGGGGGAGGTGCTCATGCGGCCCCCGCGGACATGCGGCCGGCGAAATGGCTGGCCAAGGCCAAGGCTGCGAAGCGGTCAGCGCCGATCAGCTCGCGGGCTTCGGCCAGGCACTGGCGCGATTTCTGTTGGAAATACGAGGGTTTCGGGGTATTGGATTGTTCCTGCCGAGACAGCAGAACAACCTTGGAACGCTCGCCCGGTTGGCCCTGGGCGAGCGTTCTGCCGTTTTGTGCCATCGCGTTTACGCGGCCTCCAGCTCAGACGCGCGCTGGGCTTGCCAAGCCAGAATGTCGGACTCACGCCACGCCCGGCGCCCCGGCGATACCGATAGGGATTTCGGAAAGAGATTCTGGCGCTCCAGGCGCCAAGCGGTGGTTCGGCCAATGTCGCCGACCAACGGGCGAACTTGGTTCCAAGACAAGTAGCGCTCAGGTGAGCGTTGGGCTGAAAACTCTGCGGGATGCAAGGTCGATCCTCCATCGGTTGGCCTGAATGGCCGTGGTCAATGGAGGAAAGGTGCCGGTTAGGCAGGCGTATCGCCTGGTTATGTTTTCCGACTTTTTTCCCAGAACTAGGGCCTACTTCGCAAACCCCCGAAACTCCGCGCGACCCCTGGCAATCTCGTTACGCCAAAAACTTGTGTCTGGAGCGGTTCCAACGCCCTGCGCGTCAAAGGAGACCCCGTTTCGCTTGAAATTCCGCCCGGCGTCAGGAGCGTCGAACACGGTAAGTCGCACGCGAAGTCGGCGCCCAGTGTTCCCCCACGACAGCGCTTCTCGGTTCGGGGGTGCCTTTCCATGGCGCTTGCCGAGCAGTTTGCGAAGGGTGTCCACAACGGCATCAAGAGACTGTCCCGGCGCACCGACACCATATTCAATGGCAGCGTCCCTAGCGGCCTGAATGTCGGATTTGTGGGTCGCCAAAATGTCGGCCTGCATCAAGTCAACGATATGATCTTCGACCGTCTGCGACTCAGACTTGAGGAAGCGCTTCGCTGCAGCCTCAACGCCAGTATCGTCTAGTTTGTAGGCTTCAAACACCAGCGCAGCAGTCCTGAAGGCCTCATCCTGAAAAACGCTTGCAAGATAATTGAGCGCAAGACCTAAATCCCGAGCGTTCATGGCCTTGACGCCCGCACCGACGTCGGCCCGCTCATACGCACCGCCCGCGAACAATCCCTCGGCTTTGCGCTCATTCCATAACCGTTCATCAGCGGCGCGTTCAGCATCCCTGGCGTGGATGTTCACCCTGGATTTGTTTCCCCGACTACCCATTGGCTTTTTTCATTGGCTTGATGTTCGATGGCCGTTTTCTCACCCCGACGATATCCAGCAACAGATCTTCCCAAGCCTTCAGGGCGCCACGCTTTTCGACGGCGTAAAGGTGGACGTTGTAGTGCCGCCGCGTCGTCGCCGACCCGCCGCCCGCGTCGGTGATGTGGTTGAGCACCTGGGAGACGATGAATGGTGAGATTCCGAGCCGCTCGCTTGCGAGGATGGTGGCGCCTGTGCGGCGTAGATCGTGCGGCCCCGCCATGGGCAATTTCAGCGCCTTCATCACATGACCCATGGCCCGTGTGAGGGCGTCGGGATGGATGGGCTTGGTTCCACCACCTCGGGGGGACGGGAACACATAGGGCGATCCGTCCCGAGTGTTGATCGTCAACGCTTCACGTAGCAGCTCAACCGCAGCCGAACCGAGCGGCACGACATGAGTGCGGCCGTTCTTTGCGCGGTCGGCCGGGATCACCCAGACGGATTGGGCCAGGTCCACTTCATCGGCGCGCATGGTGGCGATCTCCGCGCGCCGCTGCAACAGGAGGGCCGTGAGTCGGGCGGCGATGCTAACGCCCTTGCTGATGTGAAGCGCATCGCCCTCCTCGTCTTTCACAGAGGCCGGATCTTTGAATGCTCCCCAAACCGCTTTCAGCTCGGCGTCGGACAACACCCGCTCGCGGGCTTTCTTGGGCGCCGGCGAGGCCAGCCCCATGGCCGGATTGATTTCGACAAGCTCCTCCTCAACCGCATAGGAGAACGTCTGGCGGATCAGGGCATGAGCATGGTTAGACTGCGTCGTGATCCCCGCGGCCAACATGCCCCGCGTCAGCGCCTTCACCTCGGGACGGCCGATCTCGCCCAGTGGGCGGCGACCAAGTTCCTTCTTGATGTGGCGCTCGTATAGCTTCCGCTCGGAAGCGATGGTCTTGTCCTTCTTCCGCTTGCCCTTCGGAATCCATGTGCCGTTCTCGCAGGCTGTGAAGTAGGCCTGGGCGAGATCGTCGAAGGTCCGGATCGTCTGGGCGCGGGCGTCGGCCTCTGCCCTGCGCTCAAGAGCGGCAGGGTCATCGCCCGCTTCAACTATGCGGCGGGCCGCCTGCGCTTTGCCGCGAGCGTCGGCAATGCCTGTGGCGGGATAGGTCCCGAGCTTAAGGCGCGGCTGGCGGCCATCAGGCAACCGATACCGAAAGAACCATGTGCGCCGGCCGGCATCGGAGACGCGCAACAGCAGGCCCGGCTCCTGGGCGTCGAACACCTCCGCCCGTTTTCCCTGAGCCGGCTTGATCGCGAGTACCTGCTTGTCTGTGAGGCGTGAAGCCATGGCAAAAACCACCGAAGAGTTGTGCCCCATCTGTGAAAAGGGGCACGGATGGGGCACAAAGGGGCGAACCTTGGTGGTTTGGGTTGAAACCCGTTGAAAGGCAAGACCCTTGATTTTTATGGCCTTGGCGATCCGGGGGACGTTTCAACGGATTTCAGGATATTGCAGGGTCTGAGGTTTCATAACCCACAGGTCGGCGGTTCGATCCCGCCCCCAGCTACCAGCGTCCAGATCGCCCCTAGGTCGTCGCCCCCAAGAGGCGCGCCTATCAACCCGCCTTCCAGGTCCCGCCCAGATAGACCACCGGGCACGGCGTCGATCCGCCGCCGGACACGCTGGTATTGAAGGCGCAGGCGGTGGCGTCGGTGATCACGGCGCGGTCGCCGGGGGCGGGCGAGGTGTCGTAGGCGCGCGTCAGATCCGCATAGGTGACCGGCGTGGTGCGCAGAAACGGGCCGATCGAGACCGGATAGTTCTGGGCGGGCGCCAGCGCGATGCCGCCGCCGAAGTTCACCGCGCGAAACGTGCGTGACCCGTCGTTATAGAGCTCGACCTGAGCCGAACAGCAGCTCGTGCCCCTGAATCCGACGAACTGGCCCGCGCCGGCCCCGGTCCCGTCGCCATAGTTGTTGAGCAGGATGGCGCCGGCGGAATACCCGTAGGCGCCGTTTTGCGTATCGACCAGGGAGCCGAACGGCTCCGAGGCGCCGCCAATCAGGGCGATGCCGGCCGGCGCCATGCCCCCCATCTTGAAGCCGAGATTCCAGTTTCCGCCGGCGATCCCGCCGGTCTGCAGGACGGTGCCGCCCTTGGCGCCGAATATATTGGCCGCGATGGCCATCAGGGAATCGTAGCTGTTGGTGTCATCCGCGGCCTCCAGATCATATTCCACGGCGTTGAGCTGGACGTGGCTTTGATGCCGCGCGGTGCTCAAGGCGATAAGGTTGGTGGTCTGGCATTTCGAATAGGATGTCAGGGCGTTGCAGACTTCAAGATCGGCGACGCCGACCTTCGTGCTGCCATCGTTGATCAGATAGCCGGCGCGCAGAACCTGATTGGCCATGAACCGGGGGCCGTAGAACAGGATCTGATCGCCGCTCGAAACCCCCGGCGACGCTACGCCGGCGGACAGGGTGATCGCCGTCGCCGTGGGGGACCCAGAGATGGTCGTTCCCGGCGCGATGGCCGCGGGATGGGTAAGGTCCATGACGTAACCCCCGCTGACCGCCAGGGCGGGCACGGTGGCGAAGGTGAGCCTGACCGCACCGGGCGGCGCGCTGGCGCTGGTATTGGCGGCTGCGTCGGGAGGATCGTTGGCGAAGGCGATACGCCTGCTGGTCCCCTGATAGAGGCTGCTGTTGCTGCTCCAGATTCCGCCCGTCCGCGATCCATTCGACGACCGGAAAATCAGGCTCTGCAGGTCGCCCGGGCTGGCCTCGTCGAGCGCCCGCTCCAGGGCGCTTGGCGCAGATCCCGGCAGCGGACTCGCCGGGGTCTCGCCCGGGGCGGGCTGGCCGTCTGCGAAGGTGGCCACCGCCAGCGCGACGACGACCATCGCCAAACCCGTCAGCCTGTTCATGATCGGCTCCTCGCCCTCAAGATGGCTGCGGGGGCGCCGGCGGGGCGTCGATCCACAGACTCCACAAAAATGACCGCCGGAGCGATGAGCCCCGGCGGCCTGAGTTATGGCTCAGAGGGGCCAACCTTTGAACCGCATCCTTGGTAGCGGAAAAGAGTCATGGTTTTGTGCACTGATCAAAAATGTTCTGCGGCGTGGCGCCGCGGACAAGCGCGCCGCAGCCGTTCGGGCCAAAACCGAAATGCTTCAGCCGCGCTGGCCCAGGACATAGATCAGCTTCCTGAGCGCGGCCTGCTTCAGCGCGTATTCGCTGGCCGCGGGGGCGCCGACCAGGCAAATCTCGGTATTGCTGTCGACATGGATGGCGGTGACCTTCACCGCATTGCCGACATGGCGAAACTCAAACAGAACCTCCCCCAGATCATCGGCCTTGCCCATCTCGGCTCCTCGCGCCGGCTTCTCGCGCCCCAGCTTCTCGCGCTCTGGGGCCAGCATAGCCCCGGGCCAGCCAGCTGTCAGGAGGGCCTCTCCGTCGGCGAACCGCCGCCGTTGAACCGGCCGAACAGCCGCGCCGACAGCAGGCCCATCACAAGCACGCCCAGTCCGGCGGCGGCGACATGGTCGGTCGCGCGCAGGTCAAAGGTCCCGACCCGGGCGATCAGGCCATAGCCGATGACGCCGTTGAAAAATCCCCAGAGCACATTGACGGTCGAGGACGAGAACCCTTGTCCCGGGGGTTTTGCAAAGGGGCTCTGAAAGGGCTTCCCCATGACGCCGCTGACAAAGTGCGGAATGGCATTGGTCAGGAAGGCGCCGCCGAAAAGGTAGGCCAGGTCGTGGGTCCATTCCATTATCAGGCGCTCCTTTGCATCAGGTCGATGATCTCCTGCGTGGCGCCGGTTTCGCCCAGCCGCGGGAAGACGTGGCTGAGGCTGTAGTCGTGGGCTTCGGGGCGCATGTCGGTCATGGCGTCGATGGCGAGGGTGACGTTGAACCCCTGCTCATAGGCCTGGCGCGCGGTCGATTCGACGCCGGTTGCGGTGGCCACGCCGGCGATCACTACCTGGGTGACGCCGAGCGCCTTGAGCTGCGCGTCAAGGTCCGTGCTGGCGAACGCCCCCCATGTGCGCTTGGTCACGACAATGTCGCTGGGCTGCTGGCCGAGTTCGGGGATGAGGTCGGTCCAGCCGTCGGGAAACGGTCCGCCAGGCCGCGGCTGCTCGGTCCGGCCGGGCGCGCCGCCGGCGACATTGACGAGCACGACGGGCAGGCCCCGGGCGCGGAAGGCGTCCGCCAGCGAACGGGCCTGCTTGATGACCTCGCCGATCGGATGAACGAGGGGGTAGGCGACGATGCCCTTCTGCAGGTCGATGACGATGAGGGCTGTCTTCGGGTCAAGCGCGGTGACGGTCATGGCGGGTTCCTTCTGGCGATGGGGACAGGTCGGATCGGTCGCGGTCCTGGCCGGCCGGCGTTCAGGCCTCGCCCAGACGTTTGATCAGGGCGATGGCGGCGATGAAGGTCTGCTGTTCGCTGGGCTCGAGCCGCGCCATCGCGGCCAGCAGCCAGTCATGCTTGGCGATATTGTGTTTGCGCCGCGCCTCGGCGCCGTCGTCCGTCAGCGAGAACAGAACCTGCCGGCCGTCGGTGGGATGCGGCCGGCGCTGAACCAACCCATCCTGCTCCAGGCTGGTGAGGACGGCGGCCATCGATTGCGGTTTCACAGACTCGGCCCGGGCGAGATCCGCTGTCGTCGCCCAGCCGGCTTTCTCCAGCCGCGCCACGGTCGCGCTTTGCGACAAGGTCAGATCGCCCGGGTTCACTTCCGTACGCAGCCGGCGCACGAGCTGCCCAACCGCCAGCCTGAATTCGGTGACGGCCGTTTCCAGGTCCACCGGCGCTTCGGGGGTGTTGTTCATGGCCTCCGAATAGATGTTAACAGTTAAACTGGCAAGTTTACCTGTTGATATTTTTTATCCCTGCCTCCCCCAGCGCCCGCCGCGCCTGCGCCGATCCGCTTCGCGCCGCCAGCATCAATTTCAGCAGGTGCGCCGAGGCGCGGGCGCCGCACAGGGCAGCAACCGCCCAGGCCAAGAACAGGACCGCGCGGGCTAGGCTGTGGACGGTGACGATCGTCGCGGCGATCAGCACCAGGGGCAGGCTGGCCAAGAGGGTGTGAAACAACATGATCCTGGTCTCCGGTTGAAGGCGGCCGTCCGGCCTTGCCGTGCGATGGGGAAAGGTTAGGTTGTGGGTGCGTCAGGAACGGTCGTAGCCCCAGCCATGAGACACGAAAAAGCCGGCCAATTGCTGGACCTCGCCCGCCGGCTCGCCGCCAGCGCCGAGGGGCTGACCCTGGACGAGATGGCCCGGGCCATCGGGGTCGGGCGGCGCACGGTGGAGCGGATGCGGGACGCCCTGTGGGACCTGTTTCCCAATCTGGAGGAGCTGGAGGACCCGCCCAGCAAGCGATTCCGCATCACCGGCGGTCTGGACCGCCTGTTCCAGAACCCGACGACCGAGGAACTGGTCGAGCTGGGCAAGGCGGCCGAGGCCCTGCGCGGCGCCGGCGCCCCGGCGCGGGCCGAGGCCCTGAATTCCCTGGAGGCCAAGATACGCTCGGCCATGCGCGGCGCCGCCCTGCGCAAGGTGGGGCCCGACGTAGAGGCCCTGATGCGGGCCGAGACCATCGCCGTCCAGGCCGGCCCGCGCCCGTTCGAGGACGAGGCGACCATCGCCGCCATCCGCACCGCGATCATGGCTTTGCAGGCCCTGGGCTTTCGCTATGACGGCGGATCCCGCCCCGGCGAGCGGCGTGCGGTGACCCCCTTCGGCATCATGTTCGGCCACAACAACTATCTGGTCGCCGCCGAATTGGGGACCGAGGCGCCGCGCACCTTCCGCCTGGACCGCATCGCCGAGCTGGAGCTGCTCGACATCCCCGCGGCGCCGCCGGAGGGGTTCGACCTGCAGGATTTCGCCCACCGCTCGTTCGGCATCTATCAAGGCGGCGGACAGGAAGACGTGGCCTTGCTGATCACCTCCGACCGGGCCGCGGACGCCCTGCGCTGGCGTTTTCACCCCAGCCAGACCACCCAGCCCCAGGCCGATGGCTCGGTCATTGTCCGCTTCACCGCCAGCGGCATGCTGGAACTGGCCTGGCACCTGTTCACCTGGGGCGCCTCGGTGCGGGTTTTGGCGCCCGAGAGCCTGCGGCGGCTGATGGTGGAGGAGCTGAGCAAGGCGCTGGCGGCGCATGGGGAAGGTGCGTGGGCGGAGACGGCCGCTGACGCGGCCGCCTCGCCCTGACCGTCAGTTCCCATACCGCGCGATATAGGCCAGGGCCGCCGGCGTCAGTTCGAAAGCGCCGTCCTCGGCCGCGCTTTCATCGCCGACATCGTCGGCCTCCACCAGGCTGATCTGGCCGCCGCGCGCATTGTCGACGATGCGGAAGATCTCGTCCTCGCGCTCGTCCCACACCACCGCGACTTCATGCAGCCGGGCGGCCTCGCGTCCCAAGGGGCCGCTGATCACCGGATCGGCGATGCGGCGCGGGCTGAGGCTGAGCATCACCCGGCCGCCGCCCAGGGGCTGCTGCACGTCGGCATATTGCAGGATGGCGTTGATCAGATCGCCCGACGGCGGCCGGCGCTCGACCATCGGCCGGGCGGCGGCGGACTTCCTGCGGGCCTGCGGGGCGCCGCGCCCCTTGGGATGTGCTGCCTGAGCCATGTCGTTCTCCTTTGGCGATCGGCCAATGAAGAAACTGTAGGGCGGCCATACGTCAGAAACGGTCGCATGATATTCACAGACTTGACGTCGGCGTCCGCAGCGCGGATTTCCGGCTCCGCTCTTGCCGATCGGTCGAACATCCACCAAGTCGAAGGGCGCAAAAGACAAGGCCGGCTGGAGGATCTTGATGACCAAACCCACTCAAGCGGACGCGGAAGCCGCCGTCCGGGTTCTGATCGAGTGGGCGGGGGACGATCCGGACCGCGAGGGCCTGCGCGACACCCCCGGTCGGGTGGCCCGCTCCTATCGCGAGCTGTTCGCCGGTTATGACAGCGATCCTCACGACTACCTGAAACGCACCTTCGAAGAGGTGGGCGGCTATGATGAGCTGGTGATCCTCAAGGACATCCGCGTGGTCAGCTTCTGCGAACACCACATGTTGCCGGTGATCGGCCGCGCCCATGTGGGCTATCTGCCCACCAACCGGGTCGTCGGCATCTCCAAGCTGGCGCGGGTGGTCAACGGGTTCTCGCGCCGCCTGCAGATCCAGGAAAAGCTGACCGCCGAAATCGCCGAGGCCATCCAGGACATCCTGCAGCCCGCGGGCGTGGGGGTGGTGATCGAGGCCGAGCATAGCTGCATGACCCTGCGGGGCGTCAATACGCCCGGCTCGACCCTGATGACCAGCCGGCTGCTGGGCGTGATCCGCGACGACCCGCGCACCCGGCAGGAGTTCCTGCGGCTTGCGCGCAGCGACGGCGGGCCTATTCGCTGACGGCGACGCCGATGATCGCCCGGCTCTGAGGCTGGGACGCCCGGCTCTGGGCTTGGGGCGCCTGGCCTTGGGGCGAGAGCGCCTGGGTCGCCGAGGCGGGCTTAGCGGCGTCCGAAGCCGGCGCGGCGACCTCAGCCGGCAGCTTCGTCTTGTCGAGCAGGCTCAGGGTTTCGCGGATGAAGCTGGCCTCGGTGACGATGCCGATCTCCAGCCGTTCGTTGTTGAGTTCGACCTGCTGGGTCAGCATGCCGGCGATGAACTGGGCCGGTTCGGGCGCGCCCTGGCCCGGAACCTCGCGCGCCGGGGCGGCCATGAACACCGGACCGCCGGAATTGCCCGGGAACACCCGAAAATCGAGCAGGAAGGTCGGCGAGACCTGCGGCGGATCGATCGGAGACGCCACCCGGCCCGACCGCAATATGGGAAAGCCCGCGGCGTTGGCCGACAGGCCTTGCGGATAGCCCAGCACCATCATCTCGTCGCCCGGCCCCACGCCGTAGCGGCTGAAGGTGTCGCCGCCCGCCAGCCAGGCCAAGGGAATCGCCGCCTGGGTGAACACCGCCGGCGCCTTGACCGAGAGCACGGCCACGTCGCGATTGGGATGATGGGTCCAAAGCTCGTGTTCCCCGCGCCGGATGGCCACGGGCTGCGGGTCGAAGGTCCACCCGCCGTCCTTGCCCTGCAGGCGATAGCCGATATGGGCCTCGGCCCCCGGCATGCGATTGAACACGTGATTGGCGGTGACCAGCACCGTGCGCGGGCGCCCGTCCGGCGTCGGATCGTTGATCAGGAATCCAGTGCCGATGGTGCGGCGGCCGTCAGGCAGAGCCTGCTCGATCTCCACCGTCGCCGCGATCAGAGTGCTGGGCAGGTCCAGAGCCATCAACGCCACCATCAGGCTAAAAATCGCCGACGACCGCTATGGGTTTGACGCCGACCAGCGCCACCCACACTCTGCCGTCAGGACGAAGCTAGCGGAGATTCGTTAACCCGATGACGACCCCGCCGTCACCTGAGGCGAACGGACGCAGCAGGCGTGACCTTGTTCTGATCACCGGCGCGTCAGCCGGTCTTGGACTTGCCTTTGCAGAGGCATATGCGGCGCGCGGCTGCGATCTGGCCCTGGTCGCGCGACGCGCGGATCGGCTGCACGCCCTGGCTGAGCGGCTACGGGCGGAGCATGGCGTCGAGGCCCTGGTGATACCAGCGGACCTGTCCCTGTTCGAGGCGCACGCGCCGGTGCTGGACGCGATCACAGCCCAGGGCCGGGTGGTCGATGTCCTGGTCAACAATGCCGGATTTGGCATACCGCAAAGCTTCACCGCCGTGCCCTGGGAGCGCCAGCGCGACTTTCTGATGACCCTGGTGGTAAGCGTCTGCGGCCTAGCCTATGGCGTGATCCCGGGCATGGTGGCGCGTGGGCGTGGCTCGATCATCAATATCTCGTCCCTGGCCGCCTTTTCCCCCGGCGTGGCCGGCAACAGCCTCTATCCTGGCGCCAAGAGCCTGGTGCTGAAATTGAGTCAGGCCCTGGACGCCGAATACCGGGCCAAGGGCCTGAAGATCACCGCCGTCTGTCCAGGCTTCACCAAGACCGAGTTCGGCGAAAAGGCCGGGGTGCAGGAGATCATGGACCGCGAACCGCGCCTGTTGTCCCAGACAGCCCAACAGGTGGTGCGGGCCGCGATCGACGGCAATGCGCGCGGCCGGCTGGTGGTGGTTCCCGGCCTGCACAACAAGGTCGCGGCCTTTCTGATGCGCCGCCTGCCCGAGGCCGTGGTCCGCGGCCTGATCAGCGCCGGCTCGGCGAAATATCACCTGGAGGAATGACCCCGTGGCCGACAATTTCGACATCGTCATCATCGGCAGCGGCGCCGGCGGCGGCACCCTGGCCCAGCGGCTGGCGCCCACCGGCAAAAAGATCCTGATCCTGGAACGGGGCGAACACCTGCCGCGCGAGGCGGAGAACTGGGACGCCAAGTCGGTCTTTATCGACAAGAAATACAATACCAAGGAGCACTGGTACGACCGCGACGGCAAGCCGTTCGTCCCCGCCACCCACTATTGGGTCGGCGGCAACACCACGTTTTATGGCGCGGCCCTGATGCGCCTGCGCAAGGGCGATTTCGAACGCACCCAGCACGCCGGCGGGGTGTCGCCCGAATGGCCAGTCAAGCTGGACGAACTGGCGCCCTATTACGACGAAGCCGAAAGGCTGTGGCGGGTGCATGGCGCCCGCGGGGGCGATCCCACGGAGACCGGGGACGAGCCCCCCTATGCCTATCCGGCGGTGAAGGACGATCCGGGCATAGCCCGGCTGCGCACCCACCTGGAACTGCAGGGCTGGAAGCCGTTCTCGCTGCCGCTGGGCGTCGATCTGGACCAGGAGCATCCGGTGACCTCGGCCTGTATCAAGTGCAAGACCTGCGGCGGCTATCCCTGCCTGGTCAAGGCCAAGTCCGACGCCCGCACCCTGGCCATAGAACCCTTGCTGGGCCTGCCCAACGTCACCCTGCTGACCGGCCGCAAGGTG
>FTIF01104664.1_pt1 | contig 31113 bp, 25 predicted proteins | sample 1658001 | NCBI WGS metagenome assembly FTIF01 (sample SAMEA3914789, study PRJEB12502) | metagenome | biome: forest; material: soil | place: Canada | collected 2011-07-03 | depth 0.3 m | reverse complement strand
GCGGCCCGCGACGCGGTGCAGACCGTGCGCGAGCGCTTGCGCCTGGCGCGCGACCGCCAGGTGGCGGCGGAAGCTGCCCTGGGCGACGCGGTGCGCGCGGTGCACGCCGCCGAAGCCGCCAAGGAAGCAGCGCAGGAAGCCCTGCAGCGCCTGCGCCTGGAATTCGAGAACCTGCGCGCGCGCCGTGATGGCGTCGAAGCGCAGTTCGCCGAAACCGGCTACGGCCGCGCCGAGCTGGCACCGGAGCTGGACGAGAATGCGACCGCCACGGTATGGGAAGAGAAGCTGGCCACGGTCGGCCGCCGCATCGACCGCCTCGGCGCCATCAATCTGGCGGCGATCCAGGAGCTGGACGAGGGGCGTGAGCGCGAGGCCTACCTGATCGCCCAGCACGCCGACGTCAGCCAGGCACTGACCACGCTGGAAGACGCCATGCGCAAGCTCGACAACGAGACGCAGGAGCGCTTCAAGACCACCTTTGACAAGGTCAACGAGATCTTCAAGGCGCGCTTCCCGCAGTTGTTCGGCGGCGGCGAGGCCTACCTGGAGCTGACCGGCGACGATCTGCTGGAAACCGGCGTGCGCGTCATGGCGCGCCCGCCTGGCAAGCGCAACAGCTCGATCCAGATGCTGTCCGGCGGCGAGAAGGCGATGGTGGCCGTGGCGCTGCTGCTGGGGCTGTTTCAGCTCAACCCGGCGCCGTTCTGCCTGATGGACGAAGTCGACGCGCCGATGGATGATGCGAATGTGGGCCGTTTCTGCGAAGTGGTGCGGGAAATGGCGCAAAACGTTCAATTCATTATCATTACGCACAACAAGATCACGATGGAGCTGGCTGAGCACCTGCACGGCGTCACCATGCAAGAGCCGGGCGTGTCGCGCCTGGTCAGCGTGGACGTCCAGCAGGCGGTGCAGCTGGCGGGCCAAAATGAGGCAAGGGCTGAGGCTTAGACGACAATGAGTCCATTGCAGTGGGCATTGCTGATTTTCGGTGTGGTGGCGGTGGTTGCCGTCTACCTCTATTCGCGCCGCGACCGCCGCGCCATGGAAGACTGGAACCCGGACGAGGCGAAGGAGCCGCTGCTGCCGCCGGCCAAGGCCAAGGATCGCCAGCTCGACATCTTCAACAGCGTGAATCAGCAGTTCGACGAATTCGGCGTGGGCAAGCCGCGCCGGGTGGCGCCGACCTTCGACGCCTCCGGCGCCGAGATTCTCTCCGAAGACCCTGAAGCTGCGCCGGCGCCGATCGAGATCGGCAGCGCCTCGTCCAGGAAAACTCCGACGGTGGCAGCCAGGCCACCGGTCAGCGAGAAAATCGTGTCGCTGCTCATCGCCGAGCGCGAGGGCACCCATATCCTCGGCGGCCAGATCCATGATGCGCTGCGCGCCCAGCGCCTCGAATACGGCGCGCGCCAGATCTATCACCGCCTGCTCGGCAGCGAGCCGGTATTCAGCGTCGCCAGCCTGCTCAAGCCGGGTCATCTCGATCCGGCTCTGGCCGACAGCTTCTCCACGCCGGGCCTGACCCTGTTCATGGTGCTGCCGGGGCCGCAGAAGCCGGCGGAAGCGATCAAGGACATGCTCACCACCGCCGAGCGCCTGGCGCGCGCCCTCAACGCCGAGGTCTACGACGCCAAGCGCAAGCCGCTGTCGCCCGGCGCTGCGCGCAATCTGCAGCTCGAAGTGGAAGCCTGGGCTGCGAGCAACTAGAGCTTGCAGCGGGATGATGCGCGCCAGGAGTTTCTGAGGTGACTGCTCCCGCCAAGCGCGCCGCCGAGCTGCGGCGCACGCTCGAAGAAAACAACCACCGCTATTACGTCCTCGACGATCCGAGCATTCCGGACGCCGAGTACGACCGGCTGTTCCGCGAGCTGCAGGAGCTGGAAAGCCAGCATCCCGAGTTGCGCACCGCCGATTCGCCGACGCAGCGCGTCGGCGGCGCAGCGCTGAAGGAATTCGCGCCGGTGCTGCACCGGCAGCCGATGCAGTCGCTCAACAACTGCTTCAGCGAAGAGGAACTGGGCGAGTTCGACCGCCGGGTGCGCGAGGGCCTGGGCCTGGGTCTGGACTTGGAAGGGGTGGACTACGTCGCCGAGCCCAAGCTGGACGGGTTGGCGGTGTCGCTGACCTACGAGGACGGTGTGTTCGTGCAGGGCGCCACCCGCGGCGACGGCGAAACCGGCGAGGACATCACCGCCAACCTGCGCACCATCCGCAAGCTGCCGCTGTCCTTGCGGGAGAGCAAAAAACATCCCGTTCCGAGGATCATCGAGGTGCGCGGCGAAGTGTATCTGCCCCGTGCCGGCTTCGACCGCATGAACGCAGACGCCGCCGCGAAAGGGGAGAAACTGTACGTCAATCCGCGCAATGCCGCCGCCGGCTCGCTGCGCCAACTCGACCCGAAGAACACCGCCGCGCGCCCCCTGGCCCTGTATGCCTATGCCGTGGGATTCCAGCAGGGCTGGACGCGGCCGAAGACCCACCATGAAGTGCTGGCCCTGTTGCGCGACTGGGGATTCCCCGTCTCCGAACTGATCCAGGTGGTGCAGGGCAGCGCCGGCTGCCTGGCGTACTACCAGGACATGCAGGTGAAGCGCGCTGCCTTGGGCTTCGATATCGACGGCGTCGTCTACAAGCTCGACGACCTGGCCGGGCGTGACGAGCTGGGCTCGGTGTCGCGCGCGCCGCGCTGGGCCATCGCGCACAAATTTCCCGCGGAAGAAGCGGTGACGCTGCTGGAGAACGTGGAATTCCAGGTCGGCCGCACCGGCACGCTGACGCCGGTGGCGCGGCTCAAGCCGGTGTTCGTCGGCGGCGCCAACGTCTCCAACGCCACCCTGCACAACATGGACGAGGTCGAGCGCAAGGACGTGCGCATCGGCGATACGGTGATCGTGCGTCGCGCCGGCGACGTCATTCCGGAGGTCAAGGGCGTGGTGCTGGAGCTGCGCCCGGCCGATGCGCGCAAGGTGGAGCTGCCGCCGACCTGCCCGGTGTGCGGCGGCCATGTCGAACGCGCCGAAGGTGAGGTAGCGGCCCGCTGCACCAACGGCCTGGCCTGCCGCGCCCAGCTGCACGGCGCCTTGCAGCACTTCGTTTCGCGCAAGGCCATGGATATCGAAGGCCTCGGCGAAAAGCTGCTGGCGCAGCTGATCGATATCGGCCTGGTGCGGGCGCCAGCCGACATCTATCGGCTCACGGCGGAGCAGCTGGCCGCGCTGGAACGCATGGGCGAGAAGTCCGCCGAGAATGTCGTCGCCGCGGTCGAGAAGAGTAAGGACAGCCGCTTCGAGCGCTTCCTCTACGCCCTCGGCATTCCCGATATCGGTGAAACCACGGCACGCGACCTGGCGCGGCATTTCGGCACGCTCGACGCGCTGATCGAGGCGACGCAGCGCGATCTGCCGACCGAGAGCGACGAGGCGGTCAAGCCCAAGGACCGTTACCCGGAGTTGCGCAAGGTGCCGGATGTGGGGCCGATCGTCGCCGCCCACCTGTGCCATTTCTTTGCCGAACCGGGCAACCGCGAGGCCATTGCAGCGCTGCTCGCTGCCGGCATCCACTGGCCGCCGCCCAAGGCCAGCACGGCCGGCGTGTTGAGCGGCAAGACCCTGGTCATCACCGGCACCCTGCCGGGCCTCAGCCGCGACGAGGCCGGCGCGCTGATCGAGGCGAACGGCGGCAAGGTTTCCGGCAGCATCTCCGCCAAGACCGACTACCTGTTGGCGGGCGAGGCGGCCGGCTCCAAGCTGGCCAAAGCCGAGAAGCTGGGCGTGACCGTGATCGATCTGGCGGGATTGCGCGCTCTGATCGAAGGCTGAGAACTACCTGATGTAGGTCGGCTCAAGCGAAGCGGAGCCGACAGGCGTAGTCCGACCAGGGCGCCGCATGTCGGCTCCGGGCGCGATGCGCCCTTGAACCGACCTACAATGACGCATGAGTCCGAACGTGTTTGCGGTGCTGTGTTTCGTCAGTTTCGCCTTGCCCATCCCTCTGCTGGTCTGGCTCGATCGGCCGCGCAAGAACAAGCCGGGACAAGGCTGATGTACGCCGGTCATTTCGCTGCGGGCCTGGCGATCAAGGCGCGCGTGCCGCAGGCGCCGACCGCGGCCCTGCTGGTGGGTGTTGCCTTCCTCGATCTGCTGTTCGGGCCCTTCGTGCTGCTCGGCATCGAGCGCATCCATCCGACGCCGGGACAGCCGCCCGGGTTTTCGCTCGACTACATCGACTGGTCGCACTCGCTGCTGATGGCGCTGGTCTGGTCGGCGGTGTTCGCCGCCTTTTTCCTCAAGCGCGGGCGCGTGGTTGTTTTGGCCATCGCCTTCGCCGTGTTCTCGCACTTTCTGCTCGACCTGCTGATGCATCCCGGCGATCTGGCCTTGTGGCCGGGATCGACGGCGCATCTGGGCTTCGGCATCTGGCGCTGGCAGCCCAGTGGCTGGTGGTGGTTCGAGCTGGGCTTCATCGCCTTGTGCAGCGCCTACTATCTGGCGCGTGCGCGTCAGCTGCAAAGCTTCGGCGGGCGCGGGCTATGGGTCTGCGCGGTGGTGCTGGTGCTGCACGTGGTGAACTCGCCCTGGCTGACGCCGGCAGGGTAGAACGGCGCTTTTGTAGGCTGGGTTGAGCGCAGCGAAACCCAGCGTTGCTTGCGATCATGCTGGGATTCGTTGCACTCATCCCAGCCTACGGATGTTGCCGGCATCAACTCGCGTCGGATACTTCCTCAGGCGCGCGCGCGACGATGGACAGCGCGTGGATCTCTTCGCGCATCTGTTCGCTCAGCGCTTCGTAGACCATGCGGTGACGCGCGATCAGCGGCTTGCCCGAAAACGCTGCGCAGACGATGAAGACGCGGAAATGGCCACCGTCGGCATGAGCATGGCCGACATGCTTGTGGCCCTCGTCCTCGATCTCCAACTGCAGCGGCTTGAGCACTTCCTGCAGCTTCTGGCGGATACGTTCAACGCGCATGGTCGTTTTCCGGATCGGACTCCAGGTAGCGCGCCAGGAACGGCGCCTGCAGCAAGATGAATACCACCGGCAGGAACACGCAGGCAAGCTTGAACTTGACCCAGAACGCCTCGCTGAAATTCTCGGCGATGTACAGGTTCACGCCGGCCAGCAGCAGGAAATAGATCACCCAGGCCAGGCTGAGGCGGCGCCACACGGCGTCGGGCAGCTTGATGGCGTCCTGCGGAATGCGCGCCAGCAGCACCTTGTCGCCGACGAAGTGGCTGCCCACCAGCACGATCGCGAACAGCAGGTAGACCAGGCTGAACTTGATCTTGATGAATTCGGGATTGTGCAGGTAGATCGTCATGCCGCCGAACACCGCCGCCAGCAGCGCGGTGAACAGCTGCATCTTCGGCACCTTGCGGGTGCGCAGCCAGGAGATCAGCACCACGGCGAAGCAGGCGACGATCAGCACCGCCGTGGCGGTGTAGATGCCGCGCAGAAAATAGGCGGCGCCAAACAGGACTACGGGCAGCAGGTCGATCAGTGCATTCATGAGCCGATTATATCTGCCGCGAATGGTAAGTCAGGCAAGTGCCGCCGGTCGGATGACGAGAGCGCCCCGCGCGGTTACTTCAACCCGATAATCTGCGAAAATTACCGGATGTCCGCTGAATGGCTGGAACTGCACCCGATCGATCCGCAGAAGCGCTGGCTGCAGCGTGCGGCGGACCGCGTGCGCGCGGGCGATGTGATCGCCTATCCCACCGACTCCTGCTATGCCCTGGGCTGTCATCTGGGCGACAAGCGGGCGGCGGAGCGCATCCGCACCATCCGCCAGTTCGACAAGCACCATCTGTTCACCCTGGTGTGCCGCGATCTGGCGGAAATCGCCACCTATGCGCGGGTGGATAACTGGCAATACCGCCTGCTCAAGGCGCTGACGCCGGGGCCGTACACCTTCGTGCTGGAAGGCTCCCGCGAGCTGCCGCGGCGCCTGGTTCACGAAAAGCGCAAAACCATCGGCATCCGCGTGCCCGAGCACAAGGTGGCGCAGGCCCTGCTGGAGCTGCTGGGCGAGCCGCTGATGAGCTGCACCCTGCAATTCCCCGACGCCGACGAGCCGGTGAGCGATCCGAACGACTACCGCGACGAGCTGGAACGCCAGGTGGACCTGGTGCTGGACGGCGGCCCCTGCGGCCTGGTGCCGACCACCATGATCGACCTGACCGGTGACGCCCCGGTGCTGGTGCGGCAGGGCCGGGGCGATGTATCGAGCCTGGGGCTGGCCGAGGCCTGAGGCGCTGTTTGGGCTAGGGAGCCTCTGATCAATTCCAAGCCCTGCCGTTGCCCCCCATTTTGTGCCAGGCAAGGCGCGAGCGACGATGTGTGCTGACTGCACATGAGGAGCGAGCAACGCAGCATGGCGCAAAATGGGGGGCAACCCTACGGGCGGCTTGCCCTTTGACGCAGGGGGGCGTTGCTCGTCGCTCATGTACATCAAGTACACCACACTCCTCGCGCCTTGCCCTGCGTCAAAGGGCAAACCGCGGCAGGGCTTGGGATTGATCAGAGGCTCCCTGGGCCGTTTTTGCCGGATTTATGGGCCTCCGGACGGTATAATCGGTCGATGGATGCTTCACTGAATATTGTCCAGACCATAGCCGTCTGGGCGCTCCCCGTCATTTTCGCCATCACCCTGCACGAGGTTGCGCACGGCTGGGTGGCGCGCTCGCTGGGCGATACCACCGCCCAAAAGCTGGGGCGGCTGAGCCTGAACCCGCTGCGGCATGTCGATCCGGTGGGCACGGTGCTGGTTCCGGGCATGCTGCTGGCGCTGGGCGGCGGTTTTCTGTTCGGCTGGGCCAAGCCGGTGCCGGTGGACTGGCGCAACTTCCGCAAGCCGCGCACGGACATGGCGGTGGTGGCGGTGGCCGGACCCCTGTCGAACCTGGCGATGGCCATCGGCTGGGGGCTGCTGTTCAAGCTCGCCGCCAGCACCGGCGCGCAGGAAGGCGCGTGGTACGGACTCCTGCTGATGGGCCGGGCCGGCATGATGATCAATATTTCGCTGATGGTGCTGAACTTGCTGCCGCTGCTGCCCCTCGATGGCGGCCGCGTCCTGATGGGGGTACTGCCGCCGCGCGCTGCGTTTCGCTACGCCAAGCTCGAGCCCTACGGCATGATGATTCTGATCCTGCTGGTTTTGATTCCGATCGGCGGCAGCTCGATCCTCAGCAAGATCCTGTACTGGCCGTTTGTGCTGTCCTACGTGGGCATTTCACATCTGCTCGGCATCACTCCGGTTTAAGCCGCAATTTCGACCCGCATACACGTGAACTCCATTCCGCGCCCCGTCGTACTCTCCGGCATCCAGCCCTCGGGCCGGCTGACCATCGGCAACTACCTGGGCGCGATCAAGAACTGGCTGCCGCTGCATGAGCAGTACGACTGCTACTACATGCTGGTCGACCTGCACGCCATCACCGTGCGCCAGGGCCCCACGGTGCTGCGCGAGCGCTGTTACGAGTTCCTGGCGCTGTACATCGCCTGCGGCCTGGACCCGGCGCAGAACGTGCTGTTCGTGCAAAGCCATGTGCCGGCGCATGCGCGCCTGAGTTGGGTGCTCAACTGCTACACGCAGATGGGCGAGCTGAACCGCATGACCCAGTTCAAGGACAAGTCGGCCAAGCATGTCGACAACATCAATGCCGGCCTGTTCGACTACCCGGTGCTGATGGTGGCGGACATCCTGCTCTATGGCACCTCGCAGGTGCCGGTGGGCGACGACCAGAAGCAGCATCTGGAACTCACCCGCGACGTGGCGGTCCGCTTCAACAACATCTACCTGGAACAGAACGGCGGGCAGCCGGTGTTCCAGGTGCCGGAGCCGATGATCCCGCCGGTGGGCGCGCGCATCATGGGGCTGCAGGAGCCGACGGCGAAGATGAGCAAGTCGGACGACGCGGAGACCAATTCGGTCTACCTGCTCGATACGCCCGACGTCATCACCCGCAAGATCAAGCGCGCCGTCACCGACATGGACGGCAGCATCCGTTACGCCCCAGCAGAGAAGCCCGGTGTGTCCAACCTGTTAGCTATCCTCTCCGCCACCGGCGGCGAGTCCATCGCCGCGCTGGAGGCGCGTTTCGCCGGCCAGGGCTATGGCGCGCTGAAGGGCGCCACGGCCGAGGCGGTGGTGGAATGCCTCAAGCCGGTACAGGCGCGCTACAACGAATTGCGCGAGGATCGCGCCGGCCTGCAGCGCGTGCTCAAGGACGGCGCCGAGCGCGCTTCGCGGACTGCCGACGCTACGCTGAAACGCGTGCATGACGTGCTGGGATTCATCCCGGAATGAGCGAGAACGAGATCGAAGTCGTCGATGCCGCGACGCCGGCCCCGGCCGACGCTTCCCCGCCGCCGCACGCTGTGGCGCGCTGGCATGGCGAAGACATGCTCAAGATGCCGGAGGACCTGTACATCCCGCCGGATGCGCTGGAAGTCTTCCTCGAAGCCTTCGAAGGTCCGCTGGACCTGCTGCTGTACCTGATCCGCAAGCAGAACCTGGATATCCTCGATATCCCGGTGCTGAAGATCACCCAGCAGTACATGGACTACATCGCGCTGATGCGCGAGCTGCGCCTGGAGCTGGCGGCGGAATACCTGGTGATGGCGGCGTGGCTGGCCGAGATCAAGTCGCGCATCCTGCTGCCGCGTCCGCCGGCGGTGGAAGAGGAGCTGGGCGATCCGCGCATGGAGCTGGTGCGCCGCCTGCAGCAGTACGAGCGCTTCAAGAGCGCCGCAGAAAATCTCGACGCGATGCCGCGGGTCAGCCGCGAGATCTTCCTGGCGCAGGCGCGGCCGGAGAAGGTGCAGAGCGATGCGCCGTTGCCGGTGCCGGGGATGCGCGAGCTGATGCTGGCGTTCCGTGAAGTGCTGCTGCGCGCCGACATGTTCAAGCACCACACGGTGGAGACCGAGCCGCTGTCGGTGCGCGAGCGCATGAGCCGCATTCTCGACCGCCTGCAGGCCGGGCCGGCGCGCTTCGACGAACTGGTGGATCTCACCGAAGGCCGCGCCGGCGTGGTGGTGTGCCTGCTGGCGATCCTGGAACTGGTCAAGGCCGGCCTGCTCGAAATCGGGCAACCGGCGCCGTTCGCCCCGCTGACGGTGGAAAACGCGCGGGCGCGCGAAACTGCGATTGAGGAATCATGAACGATACACCCGAACAGGACCTCGACGAGGCCGCTGCCGAACCGGCTGCTGATGGAACCGCGCAAGACTCGACGGAAAAATCCGTCGATCAGCCTGCGGAGCAGGCGCCCGGGCACGCTGCCGAAGTGCCGCCGGAAGATGCGGCCGGGCAAGCGGAGGCTCAGCACGAAGCGCAGCACGGCGATCAATTACCCGAAGCAGTCCTGGAACAGCCGTCCGAACAGCTCCCCGAGCAGGCCTATGGCCGCCGCCTCGAGCTGATACTGGAAGCATTGCTGCTGGCGGCGGATGCGCCGCTGCCGCTGGAACAGATGCAGAAGCTGGTGGCCTCCGAATTCAACCTCGGCCGCAAGGACTTGCGCGCCGCACTGGATCGCATGAGCGCGCGCTACGCCGATACCGCTTGCGAGTTGCAGGAAGTGGCCAGCGGCTGGCGCCTGCAGGTGCGGGCCGAATTCGGCGAGTGGGTCGGCCGGCTGTGGCAGGAAAAGCCGCCGAAGTATTCGCGTGCGCTGCTGGAAACGCTGGCGCTGATCGTCTACCGCCAGCCCATCACCCGCGGCGAGATCGAGGATGTGCGCGGCGTCGCCGTGTCCACCAATATCCTGCGCACGTTGCTGGAGCGCGGCTGGGTGCGCGAGGTCGGCCATAAGGAAGTGCCGGGCCGCCCGGCGCTGTACGGCACCGCGCCGCAGTTCCTCGACGACTTCAACCTCAAGTCCCTGGACCAGTTGCCGACGTTGCCCGAGATCAAGGATCTGGACCAGCTGGAAGCGGCGATGAAACGCCTTGGCCAGGGCGCCGACGCCGTAGCCGAGTTGCGCGCTGAGCGCGAGGCTGCCGAAGACCCGATGCAGGCCGGTGCTGCGCTGCCCGAATCGCATGACGATGGCTCCGTTACTCACGAGCCGGTCGAAGAGGGCGTGCCTGAAGAGGACATGCCCCAGGACGAGGTGCCGGAAGACGGCGCGCATGAAGACCATGCGCACGAAGAGGGCAGCCAGGAAGACGAAGCGGCAGAAGACCACCCGCCGTCCGACGCAGCCTTCCATTGAGCGAGCGCATCCAGAAAGTTTTGGCGGAAGCGGGCGTGGCCTCGCGCCGCGCCATCGAGACCCTGATCGCCGAAGGCCGCATCAGCGTCAACGGCGAGATCGCCACGCTGGGCCAGAAGATCGATGCCAAGGATCGGGTCAAGGTCGACGGCAAGCCGGTGCGGCTCGGCGCCAAGCAGGCCGCCACGCGCGTGCTGCTGTACAAGAAGCGCGTCGGCGAGCTGGTGACGCGCGACGACCCCGAAGGCCGCAAGACCATTTTCAAGAAACTGCCGGACCTGGAAACGGGCCGCTGGATCGCGGTTGGCCGCCTCGATATCAACACCTCCGGCCTGTTGCTGCTGACCAACGACGGCGAGCTGGCGCGGCGCCTGACCCATCCCAGCTTCGAGATGGAGCGCGAGTACGCGGTGCGCGTGCTGGGCGAGATGACGGATGAGGTGCTGCGGAATCTGCGCAAGGGCGTGATGCTGGAAGACGGCATGGCCCACTTCGACAGCTTCGTGCGAGGCGACAACGAGGACGGCGAGGGTGCCAACCAGTGGTGGCTGGCGACCCTGAAGGAAGGCCGCAACCGCGAGGTGCGGCGCCTGCTCGAATCGCAGGGCCTGCAGGTGAGCCGCCTGATCCGCGTGCGCTACGGCCCGGTGGAACTGGGCCGCGGCGTCAAGTCCGGCGGTTACCGCGAGCTGACCCCTGACGAGATGAACCGCGTGCTGACCCAGGTCGGCATGGAACGGGATCGCAAGAAGTCCGAGCGGAAGACTTCGAAGCCGAAGCCGCGGGGCTGAATTCAGCCGGGGCGGATTGCGAAAGCTTGTTGAGAGATACAACGTCGTCCCCGCGAAGGCGGGGACCCAGTTCGATGAGTTCAAAGCAAGCGCTGAAGTGAGTCAGCGCGGTACAGAAAGTTGGCGTGCCTGATCAAGTCGTTTCCAGTTTTGAGATTCAGCAAAACTGGATTCCCGCCTTCGCGGGAATGACGGTATTTTCTAACCTTCCCGCGTTTCCTCAGACCCCGAATCTCTGACCGCTCAGGCCACGGCTGTCCGGGCCGAGCAAATACAGCAGGCCCGGCGTGGCGCTGCTCGGCTCCGGCACCGTCTGGGCATCCTCGCCCGGATAACCCTTCAAGCGCAGGAAGGTGCGCAGCGGACCCGGATCATAAGCATTGAGGCGCAGCTGCGGCCTCGATTCCAGCTCCGAGGCCCAGCTTTTGACCATGCCTTCGACTGCGTACTTGGCGATACCGAAAGCGCCGCGATAGGCCTTGTTGTCGCGGCCGCTAGGGTCGGTGAGGAACACCACGCTGGCGTCGGCGCTCTTCTCCAGCAGCGGCAGGCTCAGGCGGGTCAGGGTGTAGGCGGCGGTGAGATTGACCTGCAAGCCTTCCATCCAGTCGCGCGGCGTCACATCGGACAGCGGGCTGAACACGGTGAAGTGCGCGGCGGCGTGGACTAGGCCGTCGAGCCGGCCGAACTCGCGCTCGATGGTGGCGATCACCTCGCTCATCTCGATCCAGGTGGCGCCGGCCAGGTTCATCGGGTAGATGGCCGGTTTGACGCCGGTCGCGGCCTCGATGGCGTCGTAGACCTTTTCCAGTTTCTTGACGTTGCGGCCGAGCAGCACCGGGGTGGCGCCTAGGCGGGCGCAGGCCATCGCCGTAGCAGAGCCGACTCCGCCGCCGGCACCGGTGATGAGGATGACGCGCTCGCGCAGCAGGCCGTCCGCCGGCGCGTAGCCGGCGGGGATCGTAGCTTCAGGCAGCACGGCGCAGTTCGAGCAGTTGCACCAGTTCCAGCGGGGTATCGAGGATGACGTCGGCCGACCAGCTGCGCGGATCGGGCTTGTCGCCCATATAGCCCCAGCCGGCGGCGGCGGTGCGCATGTGCGCGGCGCGGCCGGAGAGGATGTCGCGCTCGTCGTCGCCGACATAAAGGCAATCGCGGGGGGCGACGCCGACCAGCTTGCTGGCCAGCAGCAGCGGCTCGGGTGCAGGCTTGGGCTTGGGCGTGCTGTCGCCGCTGACCAGGCAGGCGCTGCGCGGCGTCAGGCCGAGGTCGCGCATCAGCGGCTCGCTCAGCTCGGACACCTTGTTGGTGACCACGCCCCAGCGTATGCCGGCATGCTCCAGCGCCGTCAGCATTTCGTCGATGCCCGGAAACAGGCAGGAATTGCGGCTCAGGTTGGCGCGGTAATGCACCAGGAAGCGTTCCTTGCGCTGCGGGTAGGCGGGGTGATCCATGCTCATCCCCAGCGCTACCTTGAGCAGGCCGCGCGCGCCGCAGGAGGCGAAGGGGCGGTAGTCGGAGAGCGGCAGAGGCGCCAAGCCCTGATCCTCGCGCACCAGATTGGCGGCCAGACCGAGGTCGGGAGCGGTATCGACCAGCGTGCCGTCCAGATCGAACAGCACGCAGTTTGGAGTCATCTTCAAAATCATTTCACCGTAGCTTCGCGGCTTTTCGCCTCATGTCGCCATTATCGGCGCAGGCCATGAACCTTAACTGAATGGTTTGTCACAGTGCATTAGATAATTCACATCCACGTCGCGTGCCTGAATGGAGGCCGCACGAAGCAGAGGGTTGTAGCGCAAGCCTACGATTTCCCTGGGCACCAGTCCCGCCGCGCGCGCCCAGCGGTCGAGTTCGGAGGGACGGATGAACTTGGCGTAGTCGTGGGTGCCGCGCGGCACCAGGCCGAGGGTGTATTCCGCCGCCACGATCATCAGGGCATAGGCCTTGGGATTGCGGTTGATGGTGGAGAACACCAAGGTGCCGCCGGGCTTGGTCAGGCGGGCGCAGGCAGCGACCACTTCGGCCGGGTCAGGCACGTGTTCGAGCATTTCCAGGCAGCACACCAGGTCGAAGCTCGCGGGGCGCTCGGCGGCGAGGTCTTCGGTGCTGACCAGGCGGTACTGTGCCTTTACGCCCTGATCCTGGGCATGTTGCTGCGCCACCTTGATCGAAGCCGCGGCCAGGTCGATGCCCAGGGTTTCAGCGCCGCCGCGGGCCAGGGCCTCGGTCAGCAGGCCGCCGCCGCAGCCGACATCGAGGGCGGTCTTGCCCTTGAGGCCGCCGGCGGCCTTTTCGATATAGCGGGTGCGCACAGGGTTGATGACGTGCAGCGCGCCCATCTCGCCGCGCGGGTCCCACCAGCGCGCGGCCAGGCTTTCAAAGTGGGCGATTTCGTCGCTGTCGACGTTGGTGTTCATGTACTGGTTAAGGATTATGGCGCAAATGACTGTTTTGCGACAGTATTAATAGAGGAGAGTAGGGTTTTGCATGGCTGCGCCGGACGCACCGTGGATTCCGTTGCTGCATCAACGGGATAGCGATGGCGGTGGCGGCTAGAAATGAAGTTTTAGCGGTTTCCCCGAGATTCAGGCCTGTTTCAGGCCTTGCGGCGCGATGCGTTGACGCCATTCTGCGGCCTTGGCCAGCGTTTCGGCTTCGTTCAAGGTGAGTAGTTTACCGTCCCGCAGCAGGGGACGGCCGGCGACATAGACCTCGCTGACCTGGTCGCGGCCGGCGGCATAGACCAGCTGCGACAGCACGTTGTAGACCGGCTGCGTGGCGGGGTGGTTGAGATTCACGGCTATGAAGTCTGCCGCCTTGCCCTTTTCCAGCGAGCCGATCTGGTCTTCCAGGCCCAGCGCCTTGGCGCCGGCCAGGGTGGCCATGCGCAGGGCGGCATGCGCGGGCAGGGCGCTGGCGTCGCCGGACACACTCTTGGCCAGCAGGGCGGCGGTGCGCAGCTCGCCGAACATGTCGAGGTCGTTATTGCTGGCCGCACCATCGGTGCCCAGCGCCACGTTGACACCGGCGGCGAGCAGTTTCGCCACCGGGCAGAAACCACTGGCCAGCTTGAGGTTGGATTCCGGGCAGTGCGCCACGCTGACGCCGAGCCGGCCGGCTTCGGCGATTTCCGCGTCGCTGAGCTGGGTCATGTGGACCGCGATGAAGCCCTGGCCGAGCAGGTCCAGTTCGCGCAGGCGCTGCCATGGCCGCTTGCCGCCGCTTTGCAGGCCGCCTTCGATCTCTGCCGCGGTTTCATGCAGGTGCATGTGGATGCCGATGCCGAGCTCGGTGGCCAGTTCGCGCACCCGCTTCAGCGGGGCATCGGACACGGTGTAGGGCGCATGCGGGGCGAACACGGCGCGCACCAGCGGGTTGCCGCGCAGGCGGTCGTGCACTTCCACGCCGCGGTGGATGTATTCCTCCCAGTTCTGCGCCCAGGCGGTGGGGAAGTCGAACACGATCAGGCCGACGTTGGCGCGCAGCCCGACTTCGGCGGCGACGGCGGCCGTGGCGTCGGGGAAGAAATACATGTCGTTGAAGCAGGTGGTGCCGCCGCGGATCATCTCGGCCGCGGCCAGGCGCACGCCGTCGGCGCAGAAGGCGTAGCTGACGTTGGCGCCTTCCGCCGGCCAGATGTGGTTCTGCAACCAGTCCATCAGCGGCAGGTCGTCGGCCAGTCCGCGCAGCAGGTTCATCGCCGCATGGGTGTGGATGTTGACCAGGCCGGGCATCAGGGCATGGTCCGGCAGCTCGACCGTTTCACGCGGCTGGAAGGCCTGGCGCGCGAACGCCGCCGGCAGGACGTCGACAATGCGGCCGCCGTCCACGGCGAGGGCGTGTTCTTCCAGCACCACGCCGGCGGGCTCGACGGGGACCAGCCAGCGCGGCAGGACCAGCAGATCAATGGGCTGCATTCACAAACCCTGCGATTGAGGAAGGTAGAATGCGCGACATTAGACCCGTCGGAATCCCCTGTGACAAGCGCGCCCGAAAACAACGCCGTACAGCCTATCGCCTGGCTCGGTGACCGCCTGCGGCTGCTGGATCAACGCCTGCTGCCGCTGCAGGAGACCTACATCGATTGCCGCAACGCTGCCGAGGTGGCCGAAGCCATCCACGGCATGGCGGTGCGCGGCGCGCCGGCCATCGGCATTGCCGCCGCCTATGGCCTGGTGCTGGCGGTGCGGCAGGACCGCAAGGCCTTCGAGGAAGCCGAGCGGGTGCTGGCCGCGTCGCGCCCTACGGCGGTCAACCTGCGCTGGGCCCTGGCACGCCTGCGCGGCCTGTGGCAGCGCGGTGCCGATGCCGATGCGCTGGAAGCGGAAGCGCGGCGCATCCACGAGGAAGACCTGGCGCAGAACCTGCTCATGGGCGAGCTTGGCGCGGCGCTGCTGCCGCAGGGCGCGCGCGTCATCACCCATTGCAATACCGGCGCGCTGGCCACCGGTGGTCACGGCACCGCGCTGGGGGTGATCCGCACGGCTTATGCGCAGGGCAAGATCGCGCAGGTCTACAACACCGAGACCCGCCCCTGGCTGCAAGGCGCGCGCCTCACCGCCTGGGAGCTGATGCGCGAGGGTATTCCCGCCAAGCTGATCGCCGACGGCGCGGCGGCGCACCTGATGCGCATCGAGCGCATCGACTGGGTCATCGTCGGCGCCGACCGCATCGCCGCCAATGGCGATACCGCCAACAAGATCGGCACTTATATGCTGGCGGTGGCGGCGCGGCGCCACGGGGCGAAGTTCATGGTGGTGGCGCCGTCCGGCACCTTCGACCTGGATTGCCCCAACGGCGAGGCGATCCCGATCGAGGAGCGCACCGCGACGGAGCTGACCGAGTTCCGCGGCCAGCAGATCGCGCCGAGTGGCATGCAGGCGTTCAATCCGGTATTCGACGTCACGCCGGCTGAGCTGATCGACGCCATCGTCTGCGAGAGGGGCGTGATCGAGCATCCGACGGTGGGCAAGGTGACGGCGCTGTTGCGGTAGGCATTCGCTGTCAAATGATTAAAGGTGGCAAAGGAAGGAACATGCTCTACGCACTTGAAGATCGCGTGCCCCAACTCGCCGTCGACGCCTGGGTGGCGGGCAGTGCCAGCGTCATCGGCTCGGTGCAGCTCGCTGCCGGCAGCAGCGTCTGGTTCAACTGTGTGCTGCGCGGCGACAACGACGACATCAGCGTTGGCGAGAACAGCAATGTGCAGGATGGTTCGGTGCTGCACACCGACGGCGGCATCAAGCTGCTCATCGGCCGCGGCTGCACCATTGGCCACCAGGTGATGCTGCACGGCTGCAGCATCGGCGACAACAGCCTGGTCGGCATCCAGAGCGTGATACTGAACCGCGCTGTCATCGGCAAGAATTCGATGGTCGGCGCCGGCAGCCTGGTGCCGGAGGGCAAGCAATTTCCGGACGGCGTGCTGCTGCTGGGCAGCCCGGCGAAAGTGGTGCGCGAACTGAGCGCGCCGGAAATCCAGATGCTGCAGCACATCTCGCAGCTCTACGTGAACAACGCGCGCCGCTATCGCGACAAGCTGCGTCCCGTGGGCCAGGGTTGAGCCGGCCGGGCATGCGCGCGCTCCGCCTTGGCTTGGTGCTGACCGCGCTGCTGGCGCTGGCCGGCTGCGCCGCCTCGCCGCCGGCTGCGGATACGGAAGCGACGCAAATCCGTGCTGTGCTGGCGGGTCAGGCCGCAGCCTGGAACCGCGGCGATATCGACGGCTTCATGCAGGGCTACTGGAATAGCGAACAGTTGCGCTTCGCCTCCGGCGACAGCGTCACCTACGGCTGGGCCGCGGCTAATCAGCGCTACCACGCGCACTACCCTGATCGCGCCGCCATGGGCACGCTGGAGTTCTCCGACCTCGATGTGGAGCTGCTGGCGCCGGATGCCGCCATCGTCTTCGGCCGCTGGGTCCTGCAGCGCGAGCACGACCGGCCGCACGGCCTGTTCACTCTGGTGCTGCGCAAGACCGCCGACGGCTGGAAGATCAGCCGCGACCATACTTCGGCTGCCGGCGGTTAAGCAGGCAGGGCAAGGAAGCGTCCAGATTGGACCAGGATGTGCGGTAATGCTCAGTAAGGTCCGGATTGGTCGCCGCCGCCCTCACCATGTGTGCCATGTGTGCCATCGTTTTGTGTTGGCACGCATGCGGTGAGCGCTTCCGGGGACTTGTTTGTACGCTGCACTCAGCCCAATGTGGATACCGAGCAGAGCAATCTGAACGTCCGAAAAGTGCCAATTGCTGCCGGTTGGCACCTAAATCTCGCGACCGGAAAGCCGCCACTCAGAGTCCGATAGGTGCATAGCGTCCGCTTTCGTTCGCGCAGGACATGAGCACGACCGGAAGCGCCACACAGCGGAATTCAACGCCCGAGATCACCGCGAACTCCGCGGACACGTCGGGTTCATCCGCGCCGGCGGATTTATGCGAATCCGCTGATCTGTTCTTTGCCCCCAACATCGGCCCTTCCAATACAAATTACGCTCGGCAGCGGTCTCCGACGGTTACGAGTCCGTAACTACATTGCAGTGCCGGGTTTGGGGGGCCGCGGAGGCAACTTCGGCGGCGTCGGCTGAAGCTCGACGCTGACCGTGGTCGAGGCGCCGCTGGGCTGTGGCACGTCTACCTTCTGTTGTACGAAGCCGGTTGCCTCGACGAGGACGCTGTAGTCGCCGATGTAGGTGCCGGGGTTCAGATTGCTGATGGCGTAGCTCCCGCCTCCGTTGTTATGCGCCGGATAGCTCTGATTGGATGCGTATGCGGTAACTGTCGCGCGAGTAACTGGTTCTACGGTCGGGTCCGTTTGCGGACCGAAATCCCCGGTAACGTTGACGATGATGTCGAATGAGTGCGGGGACATCAACGTGAAGTTGGACTTCATCGGTTGGCCATTAAAAACGTTGAGAATGACGTTGGTACCGGTGAGGAAGCCGGGTGCGCTGGCGGTGACCGTGTATTCCCCGGTCCATTGGCCAGGGTTGACGTTGCTGATGGTGTAGGTTCCGTCTGAATACGTCTGCACCGCCGGGGCAGCAGCCACCATTTGCTGCGATGGCAGGCCGAAGAAGAGGGTTACCGTCGCTTTCGAAATCGGGGCGGCAGTATTGCTGGTTACTTTGCCGGTCATCTTGAACGGCAGAATCGGCTGCAGGACGAAGCCCCGAATGACGGCCTGACCTTCCACCACCGTAGTCGTCTGTGAGCTTGTGATGTATCCGTCCTTCGCAGCCGTGATCGTGAAAGGGTCTTGGGGGAAGCGGTAGCCGGGGACGGATGAATTTGGCGCAAATGCCGCGTCGATGGCAAAGGCGTCGAAGAGGTACATCCCCTTCGCATCGCTGGTTCGTTGAACCGGATCCGTCGGATCAAGTGGGCCGAAAGAGATGGTCGCGCCCGGGATCGGTGTTTCGTTCGGGTCGATGACCATTCCTAGTATTTCGGTCGAACCGCCCGATTTGACCGGGACCGGGCTCTGGTATTTCGGAGAGGCGAGCCAAATTGCAAGATTGACGTAGAAAGCTTCAATCTCCTTCAAGTAGGCCCGTCCGCTCGCCGAGGCATTGAAGCCCATTCGTTTCGTCGGGATGCTGCTGCACGGATCGCCGAGCAGATTCAGATCCAGGAAGTGATGCCAGGACGAGTCCGTCATAATCCGGCCGACGTTCACCTTGTGGCCGTCGTATGCGGCCAATGTATTGTTGGCTCCTTTAACACTGCAAGGCGTATAGTCGGAACTGAAATTTTGATTCTCGCAAGGCAGGTCCTCGGCAGTCATGCCTGGCGGGGCCATCGTCATATGACCGACCTCGATTCCGGCGGGACCTTGGGTACCTACGCTACTTGTGGCCAGGACAATCGGGAGTACCGGGCGCCCATTTATCGTCGGAAACTCCACGAAATTCGGCCCCGCAAATCCCAAACCGTTGGAAGCGGAAGGTTGAGCCAACTGGGCGGCCGTGGGCACCATGACCTCACCTTCGTGCATATGGTCTGGATAGACATGCAGAACGCCCGTGGCGCCTTGAATCGCCGGATGCGTGGGGGCCAACACAGTCAGATACTGCGGAATGTCGTCGGATTGATCATCAAAGAAAAAAATCAGATTGCCTTCGTTGTCTACGCCGGCATCCGTTTTACCTTGCTGCAAGGTGTCCACGCGATTGGCGCCAAACCCCGGCCAATTCGGAAGCCAATTTGGCGGAAGCCCCGAACTCGAGTCCCCGTACTCAAACCATCTGCGCATGTAGCGTACACGAGGAATAAACCCACACAGTCCGGCGCCGAGGCCGTCATGATCGCCGACTGCGAATACGCCGCCGCCGGCGCTCATGAACGCTGTGATCTTCGACAACTCGCTATCGGAAAGACGGCCTGGCTCTGAAGTCCCGGACATGGGACCGCGTGCTGCGCCACCATTGTAGCCCTCGTAACCGAACAACCAAATCTCGTCGTATTCCAGTAGGTTGAACCCTGGATCGTCAAAATGAAATGGCGTCGGATTACCCGGATTAGGTCCTTTAATCGTTGCGTACGGATCGGGCGTCGTATTGGTGATCAGCCCCGAGGGAGAATTGAACCCGCGGCTGGCAGTGTCGACCACAATTGTCGGTGACGGACAGTTGCGAAGAGTGTAGATCAGGTGCGACAGCGTAAACCATGCGTCGGGGCCGGCGTCAGTCACCGGTCCAAAAGGCTGCTGTTCCGGATCGATCGGATAGGTGGTTGTGAGCGAGAAGATACCATCGACAACGATCAGGAGTTTGATAATGGAAGACATGACGTTTCCTTCCAAGGGTTCGCGTGATCACAGCAAGGCAACACTCACATAACGTCGGATCGCGCCCTGCCAACGGCAGCGTCACGTCCGGTGTCTACGGCAAATGCAGCGTGGCTAGCCTATGTCAAGAGTTCGAAATCTGAACGTGAGATTGGTCACACTTGGCGCTATCTTGGCCCAGGAAGAGGTATAGCCCAGGGGAAGCTTCAATTTCTGGATGTCGCACAAGGCTAATGTCGGCTTTGGGCTGCTTTGCGGACATGGGCTTGGTATCCCGAAAGCCGCCATTCGCCACCGACCAAAATGGGCCGGTGGCGGACAGCAGAGTACGTCTTGTTCAGCCTTCATAGACGAGGCCGCCTTCTTGATAGATCACATCGTAGTCGGGCAACTCCGAACGCAACATCTTCCAGAGCCGGCGACCTTCGGCATTAAACGCCTCTCTGTCAGCATCGCTTGTAGGACCGGACAGTCTCGGATCGGCCCTGTTTAGCCACGAATCGTAGTGCGAGGCCCAGCCCTTCAATGATTGCCGGACGCTATCGCTCAACTGAAGGGACGAGGGATCAATGTTTCCAACTTCACTGCCGCCGGCTCTCCATAAGGGCCAGCTGTCGTAATCGGCAATCAATTTAATGCGTTTCATGAAGTCTTAGGCTACCCGAAAGCTGCCATTCGCTGGCGGCCGCTTAGGGCTGAAACGAGTCCCCGCAGCGATCTCTCAAAAAAAGGCCGGTATCCGCGCTCATGTTGTCGTTACTGAGGCAACTAGGGCGTGGCGAGTGGAACCGCCGCCGGCTGAGCCTGAGTCTGAGGCTGAGTGTCTTCCGCGGTCGCTACCTGCCAGCCACCGCCCAGGGCGCGATACAACTGCACCACGGAGAGCAGGGTATTCAGATGTGCGGCGGACAACGCCAGTTCCGCGGTGAACAGGTCGCGGTCGGCGTCGATGACGTTGAAGTAGGAGGAATAGCCGACGCGATAGCGGGCCAGGGCGATGGTGTTGGCTTTGCGCTGCGCCTCCACCTGGTGCTGCTGCGCGATCTGGAACTCGGCGTATTTCTGGCGGGCGATGAGCGCGTCGGATACTTCCTGGAAGGCGGTCTGGATGCTCTTCTGGTACTGGAGGATGGCTTCGCGCTTCTCGGCGTTGGCCAGGTCGACCTGGTAGAGATTGCGCTGTGCATCGAGCAGGGGCTGCAGCAGGCTGGCGCCGACCGACCATGTGCGGGTGGGAGCGGTGAACAGGTCCGACAGGGCGGTGCTGGCGCTGCCGCCGCCGGCGGTGAGCGAGATGGTCGGGAACAGGTTGGCCTTGGCGATGCCGACGTTGGCGTTGGCCGCCACCAGGCTCTGCTCCGCTTCGCGCAGATCGGGACGGCGCTCGAGCAGGGTGGAGGGCAGGCCTGCCGGCGGCACCGGCGGAATGGTCGGTTCGGTCATGCGCTTGAGCAGGCTGCTCTCGGTGCGCAGGATATTGTCCGGATTCTGGCCGAGCAGCACGCTGAGTTGGTCTTCGGAAATGCCGATCTGGCGCTGCAGGTCGGGAATATTGGCCTGGGCGATGGCGAGCTGCGCCTGGGCGGTGGCGACGTCGAGGCCGGAGACGGTGCCGCGCTCGTGCTGGGCCTGGGTCAGGTCGACGAATTTCTGGCGCGTCTCCACCGTGTGCTGGGTGATGGCGAGCTGCTCGTCCAGGGTCAGCAGGGTGAAGTAGGCGGTGGCGACGCTGGACACCAGGCCGGCCATCACGTCCTGCTTGGAAAATTCGGAAGACAGTAGCTGGGCCTTGGCGGCTTCGGTGCCGCGCCGGTACTTGCCCCAGAAATCGAATTCGTAGGACAGGCTGCCTTCCACCGAGAACACATTGCTGATCGGCGGCGTGCCGGGGCTCAGTTCCTGCTGCGAGGTGCGCGCGCGCTGCACGCCGGCCGAGGCAGAGATCTGCGGCAACTGTTGCAGGCGAGTCGAGCCGAGGGTGGCGCGGGCCTGGTCGATGCGCGCCGCGGCGATGCGCACGTCGAGGTTGTTGTCGAGTGCCTGGCGGATCAGCGCCTGCAGCGTCGGGTCATGGTAGACCTGCCACCAGCCCTGGTCGGCGAAGGAGTCGCTGGCGGCATCGGGCTGGAAACGGTAGGCGGCGGGAATCTGCTCTTCGGGTCGCTGGTAGTCGGGGCCGAGGGTGCAGGCCGCGGCCAGCACGGCGGCGCAGGCCGCGATAACGCCATGACGCAGCGCGCGCTTCATGAATGCGCCTCCGGCTTGACTTCGCGCTTGCCGAGGATGCGCTCCTGCAGGGTCTGCACCAGCACGTAGAACACCGGGATGATGAAGATGCCGACCATGGTGGCGACACTCATGCCGAACACCACGGCGGTGCCCAGCACCAGGCGCGCGCCGGAGCCGGCGCCGGTGGCGATGGCCAGGGGCACCGAGCCGAGGATGAAGGCAAAGGAGGTCATCAGGATCGGCCGCAGGCGCAGGCGCGCGCCTTCGATCGCCGCATCCACCAGCGGTTTGCCGCGTTCGTACTCGAGCTTGGCGAACTCGACGATGAGGATGGCGTTTTTCGCTGCCAGGCCGATCAGCATGATCAGGCCGATCTGGGCGTAGATGTCGCTGGCCATGCCGCGCACGGTCAGGCCGAAATAGGCACCGAGCACGGCGAAGGGGATGCCCAGCAACACCGCGAACGGCACCGCCCAGCTTTCATACAACGCGGCCAGCACCAGGAAGACGAAAACGATGGCCATGGCGAAGATCACCCCGGTCTGGCCGCCGGAGAGCTTTTCCTGGAAGGTGGTGCCGGTCCAGTCGTAGCCGTAACCGTCGGGCAGGTTGCCGGCCAGCTGTTCCATCGCCAACGTCGCCTGTCCCGAGCTTTGTCCGGGGGCGGGGGAGCCGTTGATGGTGACGGCGCGGAACACGTTGTAGCGCTCGATGTATTCCGGGCCCTGGATGGCCTTGATCGACACCAGGCTCGACAGCGGCACCATGTCGTTCGCGGCGGTGCGCACGTAGAGGCCGTTGACCGATTCCGGCGAGGCGCGCGCGGTGGCTTCGGCCTGGGCGGTGACCTTGTAGGTGCGGCCGTAGAGGTTGAAGTCGTTGATGTAGTTGCCGCCGAAGAAGGTCTGCAGGGTGGCGAAGATGCTGGAGATGGACACGCCTAGGGTCTTGGCGCGCTCGCGGTCGAGCACGTATTCGATCTGCGGTGTGTGCACGTTGAACTGGGTGAAGACGCGGGTCAGCTCCGGCCGCTTGTTGGCCTGGCCGAGGAAGTCCTGGATCACCCCGGCGAACTTGCCGATATCGCCGCCGCTGCGGTCTTCGAGGATGAACTCGAAGCCGCCGGCGGTGCCGATGCCGGGAACCGGCGGCGGATTCAGCGCCAGCACATTGGCTGCCTTGATGCTGCCGGCGAGCTTGTTGATGCGGCCGGCCAGGGGCACCGAGCCGTGCGCCGCGCCGGGCCGGTCGGCCCAGGGCTTGAGGATGATGAAGACCGTCGCGGCGTAGGAGGAATTGGTGCCGGTGAGCAGGTTGAGGCCGGTGATGGCGAAAGTCGCCTGCACCTCGGGCTGCTTGCGCACGATGTCGCTGAACTGGCCGGTGACTTCTTCGGTGCGCTGCATCGAGGCGCCGACCGGCAGGGTCACCAGGCCGATCAGGTAGCCCTGGTCCTCGTCCGGCATGAAGCCGGTGGGCCGGCTGTGCACCAAATACAACGCGGTGCCGGTGAGGATCAGGAAGATGATCATCGACAGCACGCTGCGGCGGATGGCGCTGCCGACGGTGCCGACGTAGCGCCCGGTGAAGCGCTTGAAGCCGCGGTTGAAGGCCTCGAAGAAGCGCCCGAGGATGCCGCCGAAATGCGATTCCGCCGTGGGCTTGAGCAGCAGCGCGCACAGCGCCGGGGTGAAGGTCAGGGCGACGATGCACGAGATCGCCACCGAGGCGGCCAGGGTCAGGGCGAACTGCCGGTAGAACTGGCCGGTGAGGCCGCCGAGGAAGGCGACCGGCACGAACACCGAGATCAGCACCAGGGCGATGGCCACCACCGGGCCGGACACTTCCTTCATCGCCGCCTTGGTCGCTTCCCGTGCCGACAGCTTGCGGCTGTCCATGATCTCGGTGACGGCCTCGACTACGACGATGGCGTCGTCCACCACCAGGCCGATGGCCAGCACCAGGGCGAACAGGGTCAGGGTGTTGAGCGAGAAGCCGAGCGCGACGAAGGCGCTGAAGGCGCCGATCAGGGACACCGGGATGGCCAGCATCGGGATCAGGGTGGCGCGCCAGCTCTCCAGGAAGATGAACACCACCAGCAGCACCAGCAGGCCGGCTTCGAGCAGGGTCTTGACCACTTCATGCACCGACTCCGACACGAACAGGGTGGTGTCGTAGGGAATCTGATAGTGGATGCCCTGGGGGAAAGTCGGCTGCAGCCCATCCATCACCTTGCGCACGCCCTTGGCCACGTCGAGCGCGTTGGCGTCCGGCAGCTGGTAGACGCCGATGATCGCGGTGGGCACGCCGTTGAGCTTGCTGGAGCGGGAGTAGTCGGTGGCGGCCAGCTCGACCCGGGCGATGTCCTTGAGATGGACGATGGCGCCGTCGCTGCCGGTGCGCACCACGATGGCGCCGTATTCTTCCGGCGTCGACAGGCGGCCCTTGACCGAGGCGATGTACTGCATCTGCTGGCCCGGGGGCGCCGGCTCGGCGCCGACGGTGCCGGCGGGGGCGACCACGTTCTGCTCGGTGAGGATGGTGCCGACGTCTTCGGTGGTGACGCCGAGGCGCGCCATCTTGCCGGGGTCGAGCCAGATGCGCATGCCGTAGTCGCGTGCGCCGAACACCACCACCTGGCCGACGCCCTTGACGCGCGCCAGGGCGTCGTAGACGTGCAGGGTGGCGAAATTGGACAGGAACAGATAGTCGTAACGCGGGTCGTCCGAGCCGATCGACACCGCCAGCAGGATCTGCGGCTGGCGCTTGGCCACGGTGACGCCCTGCTGCAGCACCTGCTGCGGCAGCTGGCGCTGGGCGATGGCGACCTGGTTCTGCACGTCCACCGCGGCGATGTCCTGATCGGTGCCGACGTCGAAGGTCACGGTCAGCGAGTAGCTGCCGTCGTTGGCGCTCTTCGAGTCCATGTAGATCATGTGCGGCACGCCGTTGACCTGCTCCTCGATCGGCGCGGCGATGGATTCCTCGATGGTGGCGGCGTCGGCGCCGGGGAACACGGTGGAGACGACGATGGTCGGCGGCGTGATCTGCGGGAAGCGGGCAATGGGCAGGCTGGACAGCGCCACGCTGCCGGCCAGGGTGATGACGATGGCCAGGACCGTCGAGAAAATCGGACGGTCGATGAAGAAGTTGATCACGTGCCGCTCCCGGACGCTCCGTTCGCCGGCTTGGGTGCAGTGGGCGAAGGTGCCGGATCGCCGGGCTTGGCCGTGGGGGCTGCCGGAGCAGGGAGGGCACCGGGTGTCGGCGCAACGGCGGGTGCTTCGGTCGGCGCCGGCGTGGCGTTGACCGGGGTGCCCGGCTTGAGGCGCTGCACGCCGTCGACGATCACCTTGTCGCCTGCTTTGAGGCCTTGTTGTACCTGCCAGCCGTTGCCGATGCGCGGGCCCATCTGCACATCGCGCTGCTGCGCCTTGTTCTCGCCGTCGACGATCCAGACGTAATTCTTGCCCTGCAGGTCGAGGATGGCGCGCTGCGGCAGCACGATGGCATCGCTCAGCACCGCCGCCGCCACCTGCACCCGCGCGAACTGTCCGGCATGGAGCAGGTGGTCCGGGTTATCCACTTCCAGGCGCATCGCCAGGGTGCCGGTGCGCTGGTCCACCGCCGGATCGATGAAGTTGAGGCGCGGCTTCTGCGTGTACTCGGAGCCGTCGGCGAGGAAGATGCGGAACGGCGGCGCGGTGCTGGAGTCCTGGTTCGCCGCCCGGCCCAGCTGGCGCTGCATGCTCAGCATGCGCTGCTCGCTGATGCTGAAATTGATGTAGATGCGGTCGGTCTGGTACAGCGTGGTCAGCAGGGTGGTGTTGGCCGTGACCAGGCCGCCCAGGCGCAGCTGGGCGCGGCCCATGGTGCCTTCGATGGGGCTGCTGATGGTGGTGTAGCCCAGATTCAGCTCGGCGGTCCTGACCCCGGCCCGGCTGGCGTCGACCGAGGCCAGGTTGGCGTCGTTCTTGGCCACGGCGGCGTCCAGCTCCTGCTGGCTGACCGCATCGATTTCGGACAGCGACTTGGCGCGGCCCAGGTCGCGCTGCGATTGCACCAGCGCCGCCTGGCTCTGCGCCAGCGCCGCCTTGGCCTGGGACAGGGCGGCGATATAGGGCTGCTGGTCGATGACGAACAGCAGTTCGCCGACCTTGAGGCGCTCGCCTTCGTTGGGTAGCTGCTTTTCCAGCACGCCGCCGACACGGGGGCGGATTTCGACCGTATTGACCGCTTCGGTCTGGGCGACGTAGTCCTCGGTCACGGTAGCCGCCTGCGGCGTCACGGTGACGACGGCGACGTCCACCGCCGGCGGAGTGGGCGGGGCTTTTTTCCCGCAGGCCGTCAACATCAAGGTGGCAACGCCGAGACATAGCGCCAGCCGCAAGGTTTTTGAGCCTACCGCGACACTATAGTGAGACATGACCAGGTCCTGTCGTATGCCGCTGCAGCTGCAAGCTGGACCGGCCATGCGATTTTTTTGCGCATCCGGCCGGGTGTGGGGACAAACCTAGCCTAGTGCACGGCCCGGCGCAATCCGCCGGTGGTGCGGTGCGCAGCCGGGAGGGTGGTGTCTCTGATACATTTCTTAACTGGCACCATTATGAACCTGCTGCGATTTTTAAGCGTCCAAGCCGCATAATCCCGCGTCCATCTTCCCTCACGGCAAGAGACTGCCGCTTCTGGAGTCAAACAATATGCGCAAGGCGACCCTGATCGTCGTCGCGTCCGTCGTGGCAGCGGGTTTTCTCGCCGCCTGTTCAAACTCCGCCACGGATTCCAGTTCCACGAAGGGCGCCGGCAAGAAAGGCAAGCTCGGCGAAAGCGGTCCGATCCCGGTCACAGTCAGCGCGGTCGCCAGGCAGGATATCCCGGTCTATCTCAACGGCCTCGGCTCGGTGGTGGCATTCAATACCGCGACCATCCTGGCGCAGGTGTCGGGCCAGCTGGTGGCCGTGCCGTTCAAGGAAGGCGACGAGGTCGAGAAGGGCGCCTTGCTGGCGCAGGTCGATCCCCGCCCGTTCCAGGCCACGCTGGACCAGGCTATTGCCAAGAAGGCGCAGGACGCGGCCGCCCTGGTCAGCGCCAAGCTCGACCTGAAGCGCTACCAGGACCTGCTCCCGGACGGCTACGTCAGCGGCCAGCAGGTCGACCAGCAGAAAGCCACGGTGGACTCCGACGCTGCCCTGGTGCAGGCGGACCAGGCCTCGATTGAAAGCGCCCGGGTGCAGGTCTCGTTCACCCGCATCACCGCGCCTTTCACCGGCGTGGTCGGCATCCGCCAGGTCGACGTCGGCAACCTGGTGTCCGCCTCCGGCGCCACCGGCATCGCGGTGCTGACCCAGATCAAGCCGATCGCGGTCACGTTCACCCTGCCGGAGCAATCCCTGCCGCAGATCCGTTCCGCCGACGCCCAGCCGCTGACCGTGGTTGCGGTGACCCGCGACAACCAGACCGAGCTGGCGCGCGGCAAGCTGACCGCCTTCGACAGCCAGATCGATACCTCGACCGGCACCATCAAGATCAAGGCGACGTTCGACAACCTGGACAAGAAGCTGTGGCCGGGCCAGTTCGTCAATGCGCGGCTGCTGGTGCGCACGGTGCACGACGGGCTGACGGTGCCGGCCCCGGCGGTGCAGCTCGGGCCGAACGGCAGCTATGTCTATAAGGTGCAGGCCGACGACACGGTGCAGATGCAGGCGGTGACGGTGGGCCAGACCGAGGGCAACCTGGCCATGATCACTGCCGGCCTCACCGAGGGCGACAAGGTGGTGGTAGACGGGCAGTCGCGCCTGCAGCCTGGCTCCAAGGTGCAGATCAGCGCCCCGGGCGCCGATGCGGGCAGCGGATCCTCTTCCGGCGCCGCTTCCTCCGGCGGCCCGGGCCAGCCGGCGGGCCGTGATGCGGCGCAGGGCGCGGACCTGCAGAACGCGCAGCAGCAGGGGCATCATCACCATAAGACGGATCAGGATGGCAGCAGCAGTAGCAGTAGCAGCAGTGGCGGTAGCAGCAGCGGCGGTAGCGATGGCGGCGCTTCCGGCGGCAAGCAATGAGCGTCAGCGAACCTTTCATCGAGCGCCCCATCGCCACTTCGCTGCTGATGGTGGCGGTGCTGCTGCTGGGCATCCTCGGTTATCGCTTCCTGGCCATTTCGGCCTTGCCGGCGGTGGATTTCCCCACCGTACAGGTCACCACCCAGTATCCCGGCGCCAGCCCCTCGGTGATGAGCTCGCTGGTGACCACGCCGCTGGAGCGGCAGTTCGGCCAGATCGCCGGTCTGTCGTCGATGAATTCAGTCAGCTCCTTCGGCGTTTCCACCATCACCCTGCAGTTCGCCCTCGACCGCAATATCGATGATGCGGCGCAGGACGTGCAGGCGGCGATCAACGCCACCAAGGGCGTGCTGCCGAGCAACCTGCCGTACCCGCCGTCCTACAGCAAGGTCAACCCGGCCGATGCGCCGATCCTGTCGCTGGCGGTGACTTCGGACACGCTGACCATCGACAAGGTCAACGATTTCGCCGACACCATCCTGGGGCAGAAGCTGTCGCAGGTTTCGGGCGTGGGCCTGGTCAGCATCGAGGGCAATCAGAAGCCGGCGGTGCGCATCCAGGTCAATCCGGCGGCGCTGGCCGGCATCGGCCTGGGACTGGAGGATGTGCGCTCGACGCTGACGGTGGCCAACGTCAATGCGCCCAAGGGCAGCTTCAACGGCGCCTCGCAGTCCTACACCATCGGCTCGAATGACCAGATCACCGCGGCCGCCGATTACCGGCCGGTCATCGTCACCTACAAGAACGGCGCGCCGGTGCGCCTGTCCGACATCGCCAATGTCGTCGACGGCGCCGAGAACGAGATGCTGTCGGCCTGGGTCAGCACACCCGAGGGCACCAAGCCGGCGGTGTTGCTGGACGTGCGGCGCCAGCCCGGCGCCAACATCATCCAGACGGTGGACAGCATCAAGGCGCTGCTGCCGAAGCTGGAGGCGAGCATCCCGGCGACGGTCAAGGTCAGCATCTTGTCCGACCGCACCCAGACCATCCGCGCCTCGGTCCGCGACGTGCAGTTCACCCTGCTGCTGACGGTGGCGCTGGTGGTGATGGTGATCTTCGTCTTCCTGCGCAAGCTGTGGGCCACGGTGATCCCCAGCGTGGCGCTGCCGCTGTCGCTGGTCGGCACTTTCGGCGTGATGTCGCTGTGCAATTTCTCGCTCGACAACCTGTCGCTGATGGCGTTGACCATTGCCACCGGCTTCGTGGTGGACGATGCCATCGTCATGATCGAGAACATCGTGCGCTACATCGAGGAGGGGATGGAGCCGGAGCAGGCGGCGCGGGTCGGCGCCAGCCAGATCGGCTTCACCGTGATCTCCCTGACGGTGTCGCTGATCGCGGTGTTCATCCCGCTGCTGCTGATGTCCGGCATCGTCGGCCGCCTGTTCCGCGAATTCGCGCTGGTGCTGTCGATCGCGGTGGTGCTGTCGGCGGTGGTGTCGCTGACCCTGACGCCGATGATGTGCGCCAAGCTGCTCAAGGCCGAGGACGCCAAGCAGCCCGGCGTGGAAGGGCGCGGCTTGCTGGCCTGGAGCGAGCGCATGTTCCAGCGCGGCATCGAGGCTTACGGGCGCAGCCTGCGCTGGGTGATGAAGCGGCAGTTCATCACCCTGATGGTGGCGGTGGCCACCCTGGTGTTCACCGTGCTGCTTTATATCCTGATTCCCAAGGGGCTGATCCCGATTCAGGATACCGGCGTCATCACCGGCATCACCGAAGCGGCGCAGAGCATTTCGTTTCCGGCGATGGAGGAGCGGCAGCACGCCATCTCGGACATCGTGCGCCAGGACCCGGCGGTGCAGAACGTGTCGTCGTTCGTCGGCGCCGGCACTGTCAACCCCACGCTCAACAGCGGGCGGCTGACCATCGTGCTCAAGCCGCACGGCCAGCGCCTCGCCATCGACGTGGTGATGAAGCGCCTGAAGGATGCCGTGGCCGACGTGCAGGGCATCGCGCTGTACATGCAGCCGGTGCAGGACTTGCAGATCGACAGCCAGGTCAGCCGCACGCAGTACCAGTACGTGCTGCAGGACACCGACAACGACGAGCTGCGCCAGTGGGCGCCGAAGCTGGCCGCCGCGATCCAGCAGCGCCCCGAGTTCGCCGATGTCACCAGCGACATGCAGGCGCAGGGACAGCAGTTGCTGCTCAATATCGACCGCGACCGCGCCAGCCAGTTCGGCGTGCCGGTGCAGTCCATCGACGACACGCTCTACGACGCTTTCGGTCAGCGCCAGGTCAGCACCATCTACACCGAGCTGAACCAGTACCGCGTGGTGCTGGAAGTGGCGCCGGAGTTCCGCGACCGGCCGGAGACGATGCAGAAGCTGTACGTGCGGGCCAACGCCAATTATACCACCCTGTCCAGCGCCAGCGCCTCCAACGCCAATTCCTCCAAGGCGATCAACGCCGCCTCGACCACCGCTTCGTCGAGCAGCGACATGGTGCCGCTATCGGCAGTGGCGAGCATGAGCATGACCACTGCGCCGCTGGTGGTGACGCATGAGGACCAGCTGTCCGCGGTGACGATCTCCTTCAATCTGGCGCCGGGCTCCTCGCTCGGCGACGCCCTGGCGGGGATCGCCGCGGTGGAGCAGGGAATCGGCCTGCCGAACACCATCCAGGCCAGCTATTCCGGCACCGCCGCCGAGTTCAAGTCCTCGCTGTCGAGCGAGCCGATGCTGATCCTGGCGGCGGTAGTGGTGATCTACATCGTGTTGGGTGTGCTCTACGAGAGCTACATCCATCCGATCACCATTCTGTCGACGCTGCCGTCCGCCGGTGTGGGCGCGCTGCTGGCCTTGATGATCACCGGGCAGGAATTGTCGATCGTGGCGCTGATCGGCATCATCCTGCTGATCGGCATCGTCAAGAAGAACGCCATCATGATGATCGACTTCGCGCTCGAGGCCGAGCGCGAGCACGGCATGGCGCCGGAGGAGTCGATCTACCAGGCGGCGCTGCTGCGCTTCCGGCCGATCATGATGACCACCATGGCGGCCCTGCTGGGCGCGCTGCCGCTGGC
>FTIF01001999.1_pt3 | contig 31220 bp, 19 predicted proteins | sample 1658001 | NCBI WGS metagenome assembly FTIF01 (sample SAMEA3914789, study PRJEB12502) | metagenome | biome: forest; material: soil | place: Canada | collected 2011-07-03 | depth 0.3 m | reverse complement strand
GCGAACATCAGGCTCTTGCCGTTGCTCGCGTTGCGCACCACTTTCAGCGAATCCTCGATCGCTTGCGCTCCGCCCACGTTGAAGTGGATGCGGCCCGGTAGTCCGAACTTCCTTTCGGCATCCTGAGCGATCCATTTTGCCAGTTCAATCTTCGTCGGATGAAGGTACTGGCTCGCGATCTGCGGCAGGGTCTCCATCTGGCGCAGCATCACGGCTTCGAGCCGCTTGTTCTTGTAGCCGAAGTTGACCGCGGAATACCACATCTGCAGATCGAGGTAGGGCACCCCTTCGGCGTCGTACATGTAGCTTCCATCGCATGCCGTGAAGACCTTTGGAGGATTGACGTAGTGGACGGTGTCACCGAAAGAGCAGTAGCGTGCCTCATCGATCAACAGTTGATCATTCATTGCGTGTGGATCCCTCTAGTAAAGTTCCGCTAATCATTTTGATGCGACCTCGCTGCTCCATCGAAACGCTCGGCCATTGAGCCAGTCTACTGAGCGAAAGGCCCTCACGCTTTTGACCACGCCAATAGCCTTCGGCGGATGGACGTGCTTGCTCCACGCTTAATGTTCTGAACGGAAGCTGACTTTGTCGATGCAAAGGGCACAACGCCGTCCGTTTCGACAGATGACTGTCTCCGTGGGCAATCTACCACTGCGGCTTGGCAGGTCGAACGTCAGCTAACCGGCGTGCAATTTCGCATGTCCGACGACGGCTTTGGGTCGGGAACAGCCGGCCGGGCCGCCGGACAGCAGTCATTCGTCAGGAGATCCATCGTCGTTGGGATCAAACGCGACAGTTCTGATGGGCTTCTCGGCCGCGGGCTTCCCCAACGACTGTTGCGCTCCGAGAGCCGACATCACGTCGAGACCAGACCACCGAGGCTGAAGCCGATGCTCACACTCCTCACGGCGCAGGGACGACCGCAGTAAGAAAAAAGCCGTCGTTGATCATCGCAGATTGGGATGGATGAAATCGACGCAACCGGCCCGTCGTCTCCGTTCACCCATTGCTTCCGATCGGAGGAAAGCGGGTGATGCCGCCCCGCCGGGGTTTTTCCATCGAGTAATCGCGTTTTCCGCGCCTGGCGCGGTCCGCCTGGGGCGGTAGCTTGACCCTGTGCACCTGATTCTCCACGTCCCCGATGCATCACCCGAAGCTCTCGAACGAGGGGTCGCCGCCGCACGGGCGGTGTTTGAAGCTGGCGCAGCGGCAGTTCGCTGCGCCAGCATTCGCAATGACCGGCGTGAGGCCGCGGCGCTCCATACCTTGGCCGAATTTGCCGCGATAGAGGCTTGCTTGGCTGGAGCCCCCGTGCCACCGGGCTGCCGGCTGGAATGCGTCAAACCCTGCTGAGCTGACGATCGTGACCGAAGTGTCTCGGTGTGCCCAGGCGTGTTGGCCGTCGCTCAGGCGTGATGTACCCGATTGAGACCAAGCCTTGCACGACCATTCTGGGCAGTCAGATTTATACTGACCGCGCGTGATCGTGCGGGCTGGGTTGCAACTGGCCGACTGCGTCGGCATTCATCACGATCCTGGCCGAGGGGAGGGGGCTTGCCATGTCGACCCACGCTACCACGACGTTCTCGCCGTCAAGGTCTGCGCGCTCGCCTGCGCTCGCGCTTGCGCCCTTCGGTCGTCTTCGAACCCTGACGGCTTGCGCTGCGTCGTGGTGCTCCGGTCTCGGGCAATCCCGCCCGACACAGATCGGAGAAACGCCATGTCGTCGACTTCCAATTCCTCTGCCGACGTTCTTGCTTCGAATGCGCTGCTGGTGCGCGACGTCAACGGGCAGTACCGGCCGGCCAATCCCGAAGAAGTGCTGCAGCGAGCCCGGCAAGTCCTGTCGTACCGTGTTCGACGCGGCGCCACGATGTCGTCGCCTCAGGCTGTAAAGGACTACCTGCGCCTCGAGATCGGGACGCTCGAGCACGAGGTGTTCACCGTGATCTTCCTCGATGCACAGCACCGCCTCCTGGCGCTGAAGGCGATGTTCCGTGGCACGGTGTCGCAGACGTCGGTCTACCCGCGGGAGGTTGTCAAGGAGGCGCTCGTGCTCAACGCGGCGGCGGTCGTGCTGGCTCACAACCACCCGTCAGGGTGTGCCGAGCCCAGCCGCGCCGACGAGTTCCTGACGCAATCGCTGAAGGCCGCGCTCGCCCTGGTGGACGTGCGCGTGCTCGATCACTTCGTGGTGACCGTCACCGACATCATCAGTTTTGCCGAACGTGGACTTCTTTGACGTCGACGAGGGCGGGGCTTTCGGGCGCCGCCTGTAGCGGCCTTGCAGGCCGTCGTGAGCGCAACTGCGTCCGCGTCATGTTTCGTCGCGTGGGGATTCTTTCGCAAGACCTCTTCTAGCCTTCTCGGCGCTCCTCGGCTTCGGCTTCGACCGGTTCGCCGCGGCTCGACCGCCGTGCCAGCCGCTGCGCTTTGTGTCACGCCGGTCGCAGAGACGCCGCGGTTCGTGAGATCGCCGCCGTCTCCGCGCTGCTGCGCCGGCGTCTGACGTGGCAGCGCCTGCACCAGTCGGCCCACCGTGCTCCCCCCACAAGACCCCATCAGCGGGGTGAGGGGACTTGTGGGGGGATCTTCGTACGGTGGGCCGGGCAACTGGTTCGCTGTTTTCCGCTGCGAGGAACACCACCCATCCCCAACCCCTTCCCGTGAAGGAAGGGGCCATGCCCACCCCCCGCCCGCCCGTTGGCGGGAGCGAGGAGTCCGAGCGAGAGGATCAGTTTTCAGGGCTCCTGGGTCAAGGGCCCGGCTGGTCTCTCACGCAAGGAGTTTGATCATGGCCAACGTTCAAGTTGTTCAACGTCACGCGCACCTGGCCGGTGCCGTCCGGCTCGAATTCGTCAACGGGCGCGAGGGTAAGGTCTCCAAGGCCGTGCTGACCGCCATCAGCAACACGCGCCGCGGCAGCGGTGACAGCCGCGAGGAGGAATCCACCGCGATCCAGTGGACGCTGTGGGGCAAGCAGGCCGAGAACGCCGCCGAGTACCTGGGTAAGGGCTCGCACGTGAACATTGTCGGGCGCATGCGCAACAACAACTACGAGAAGGATGGCGCGACCGTCTACGGGATGGCCTTCACGGCCGACGAGATCGACTACCTCGACAGCCGCGCCGACTCCGAAGCGCGGCACTCCGGCACATCGAATGGGCATGGCGCGGGCGCTCGCAGTGCGAACGCATCCACTGACGACAACCGGCCGCGCAAGGCCCGCAGCGATCGTGCTTCGGCGCTTACCAGCGCCTGAAGGCCCCACGGACGGGCGCGGCTACCGCGTCCCGTTCGATCCCGCCAGTTCTGTCTCTCATTTCGGAGATTCCATCATGTTCGCAACATCCACCCACCACTCCCCCAAGCTGGCAACGCGCTTTGGTCGCGACACGTTCGTCGTGCGCAGCGACGCGCCGCTTGGCGATGACCAGATGCGCCGCGCCGCGCCGTCGATCTTTGCCGAGGGCAAGCACGTCAGCCGCTCCGAGCGTTACACCTACATCCCGACCATCGAAGTGCTGCACGGACTGCGCAGGGAAGGGTTCGAACCGTTCATGGTCGCGCAGAGCCGGAGCCGCATCGAGGGCAAGACAGAGTTCACCAAACACATGATCCGCATGCGCCACGCGCCGGGCGGTTCGGCCTCAGCCCGGGCACGGCCCGAAGCCAACGAGATCATCCTGATCAACAGCCACGATGGGGCGAGCTCGTACCAGATGCTGGCAGGCGTCTTCCGATTCGTCTGCTGCAATGGCCTGGTCGTTGGCACCGTCTCGAACGACGTGCGCATCCCGCACAAGGGCGACATCCAGAATGACGTGATCGAGGGCGCGTTTCGCGTGCTCGACGATTTTGAAGTCGTGGACGCGCACACGGACGCGATGAAAGCCTTGCAACTCGAGCCGCCCGAGGAGATGGCGTTTGCGACCGCGGCGCTGGCACTGCGCTTCGGGGAACGCAGGGTGGAGGAGGGCGGGGGTCACCAGCCGGCACCGGTCACCGCGGCGCAGCTGATCGAAGCGCGCCGGTCTGAGGATCTGGGGCACAGCCTGTGGACAACTTTCCAGCGCGTGCAGGAAAACGTGATGCGTGGCGGGCAGCCCGGTCGCAGCGCGCAGGGGCGTCGATTGCATACCAGGCCGGTCGCCAGTATCGACCGCGGCCTGAGCCTGAACCGGGCACTATGGACGCTGGCCGAGGAAATGCGCAAGCTCAAGGTTTGACGGGCCGACGATGACCTTCTGCGGAAAGTCATCGTGCAACGGGCGCCAGCCGTGCCTGAGGCACCTGGCGCCCTGGCGGTCATGCGCTCGACGTCCGCAGCCTGGTGATGGCCAGCTCGCGAGGTCCGGCGGTCACCCATCGAGGGCGGCCCGCCGGACACTTGCGCACCGGCATCATTGCGGCCATCAGCAGTTGCCCACACAGACAGGCACGCTCCCGCGCATAGTTTGTTTGTGGTGCATTTGCATTACAATATGCGCATGAAGACCTCCACCATCCCCGCTGTTCGCGTCGAGCCGGAATTTCGAGCCGAGATGGAGGCCGTGTTGGCCGAAGGCGAGAGCATGTCGGAATTCGTGGAGGCGTCCGTCCGGGCCGGCGTCGAACGACGTCGCGTCCAGGCGGAGTTCGTCACGCGCGGGCTGCGCGCGCGCGACGTTGCCCGCCGGACGGGCGACTATGTCGACGCAGACGTCGTGGTAGACGGGCTGCAGCGCAAGCTCGACGCCGCACGTGCGCGGACGGCGAAGAAAAGCAAGTGAACTTCCGGGTTCGCCTTACGCGCGAAGCCGAGTCCGATCTCGAGCGTCTATTTGACTTCGTGCTCGAGCGCGAGTTGGCCCGCGCCGATGGTGACCTCACCTTGCCGGAGCGCGCTATCGCGGCACTGCGTGCCGGCATAGCGACGCTTAAGACCTCGCCATTCACGTGCCGCAAGGCAGGGCCGAGTCCGTTCCTGCGGGAACTGGTGATTCCCTTCGGTCATTCTGGCTACGTGGCGCTGTTCGAGGTCGAGGACGCCGCTACCGTCACTGTCCTGGCCGTTCGCCATCAGCTCGAGGACGACTTCCACTGACGAGGCGACGCATCGTTGCCGGGCCTTCAGCGTGGGCAGAGATGCGCGACGATCGCCAACGTGGCGGCGGAAGAGGCCGCGGCAGAGGTGAGCGCCGTCGCGGCATGCGTCCACCAGCGCTCCCACGGGTGATCTATGCGCTCCACCTGGTGCGCAATGACACTGGCTAGCTGCTTAAGGCGTGGGTCGACCAATGAATTGAACAGTAGCTTGCCTGCACTCGCCATTGCCCGCGCCTGCGCATCCACTGCATGGCGGGCAGCTTCGTCGGTGCGGGCCAGGATGTGCTTCACCGTCTGAACCTTGGCCTTCTCGGTCAGCGCGGCAACCTGAGCTTCGAGTCCAGCCAGTGAGTCGCGCAGGCCTGAGTTTGCGCAGTCCAATTCGCGTCCGATCCGCTGAACCTCCGGCGTCAGCGTTGCCACGCATTCGACCAGAGCGGCAGCATCGCCAATCGCCTCGATGATCAGCGCTTCTCGAGCCGACAAAGGATCGCTCATGATGTCAGCTCCGTCGTATCTGCGTTGATGGAGAGAAATCGCCCCAATTCCAAGGCAGCAAAGCACGCATCGAGCTCAGGCACGACGCCGCGGGCCAAACGGCGGGTCGCCAATTTCTGGCCGAGTGCCATCTTCTCCTGACGGTCACTTGCCCGCGCAATAAGTCTCTTGAAGTCGGTCGAATCGCGCGCGATCTCGGCCAGGTTGGCGCCCGTACCTCTGATGCGCGCATAGACTTCGTTGAGGCCCATCCGGCAGTTGGTATTCGCAGATGCGATGGGTTTTTGGGCAAGGAAGTCGAGAACGAGATGAAACGCCCGTTCGAGCGGCTCGCGATCGTCCACCATGTTGAAGATCAACTGGATTCGGTCTGACGCGACTCCCACCGCATGCAGGTCGGCGAGAGTGGCGATGGTGTCCTGCTGCTGTTTCGGGGGCGGCACCGTCGGGACCAGGAAGCAGTCGAACTCCTCGTGGCTGTCGCGGTAGCGGTGCATCAAGCGCATCAACTCCTCCACGTTGCTTGCGCCGATGTCGACCACCACGTCATCGACGGCCTGTAGGTATTCCTGCAACTCTCCAAATTGAAATCCACGTAGCGACTGTGCCTGCCCCTCGTCCGCATTGATGCTCTCGATGGCGATGACACGGGCGCCCGGAAGTCTTGGAGCCAGCAAGTGACGCGTGATCGTGGACTTGCCGACGTTGCCGGAGAAGCTGATGACAGCCAGTTTCATTTTGAGGACTCCTTCAAGAACAAGGTGTTGGTGGAACGGTTTCGCATGAACTCTTCGGCGATGGCCCTTCCTGGAAGTGCTATCGAACCCGGTGCGGGATCGGTAGCTGAGGACAGGCGGCTCGCCTCGGAACGGTTGACCGAGTCGACATGCGCCTGCGAAGCCGCAATTGCCGCCCTGAACGCCGCTGGTGCTGTTGCGCCTCGCAGTACTTCACGGCGAACCGTGCTGATACTTACCAGGACACCCGCGTCTTCCAGCGCTTCTCGTATCGCAGAGTAGGAATGCCCCAAAGCCCGCAAGCTGTGGATGTCGGTCGTGTAGGTCAGTGCCTTGCGTTTGGCATGACCTGGCGGGCGACGAGTTTGGAGGCTCATGGCTGCTCGATTCGGCAATCGAATCCAGAGTAGGCCATGCAGGGGACGCGTCGGGCGATGACTTTGACCGATAAATCATCGAATGTGGTTCGACGACGTTTCGATTCGCGAGCGCAAAAGAGGCGAATCCTGTTCACCTCTTGGCGAAGGCGTGCCGTTTCATTTTCAGAGCCAGCGCAGGTGGCGATGAATTTCGGCGCGAAATCATCGGTCTGAAGACCTCGATTCGAGCCAATACTGAATGCATTGGTGAGTGCAGGATAGGCGCGGTGGCGCCGTTGTCAGACACGCTCACGCATGTCCGGAGGCTCGGGTATGGCACCCTCGTCACGCGATCGAATCAGCGTCGATCTTCAAGGCCTGAAGGCCACGCTTTGCGAACGCGCCCATGCCGCTGGCATGCTTCCTTCGGACGTCGTTCGCAAGGCTCTGGCCGACGCGCTCGGCCAGCCGGCAGCGTCTGGCGTTCTCCGAGCTCCGAACGCGAGACGTGATCAAAGTGCGGGCCGAGTCAGACTGTCGCTGCGGATGACCCGGGCGCAGGCTGCGGCGGTCATCGAGGCTGCGCGCCGGGCCGGTATGAGCCCCGGCGACTACGTGACTAACCTCATTGCCGGCGTTCCCGTTTTGACGAGCGGAGGGCGCCGCGCTGAGCATTTGGCCGTTCTGATCGCTTCCTGCTCCGAAATGTCTAGCTTGAGCAGGAGCATCCATCACCTGAGCTTGTTGCTGCGCGAGGGCTCATCCCGGGCCGCGCAGGAGTATCGCGTGATGCTCGACACGTTGGCCAATGACGTCCGGGAGCATTTGCGAATGGCCTCGACTGTGCTGGCCGAACTGCGGCCACGCCGTGCACCAGGCGGCGCTTCGAAGAAATCGCCCCGATGAACGGCAGGAGAAGCGTATGTCACAAGCCCCCAATATCGACGGCGTCCTGATCCAATGGGGCGACCGGCTCTTCTATCCCGGCAACAGGATCGTGCGAGGGCAGGCGCTGCCGAAGCTGCGTGGCCTGTCGACGACAGGGCGCGCCGAGGCAATCCGGGCGCGGATCGAGGCAACCGTGGTGCGCAGGGTGCCGCAGGTGATGGTCAAGGTGACCGGCGGCGGACGCGGCCTGAAGGCCATTGCCGCGCATTTCCGCTACATCAGCAAGAATGGGAGACTCGAGATCGAGGACGAGCGCGGAGAGAAAGTGCGCGGCAAGGACGCAGTGCATGAGCTGACCGATGACTGGCGGTTCGGCGGGACGCTGATCGACGACATCAGTCCGCGACGCGAGGCCTTCAACATCATGCTGTCGATGCCGCGCGGCACCGACCCTCTCGCCGTGCAGCGCGCGGCGCGGGGGTTCGCAAGAGTGGAACTGGCCGACCACAAGTACGTGATGGTGTTGCATGACCACCAGGCCAACCCACACGTGCACATCAGCGTGCGGGCGGAGTCCAGGGATGGCAAGCGATTGAATCCCCGCAAGGCCGATTTGAACCGGTGGCGGGAGACCTTCGCCCAGAAGCTGCGCGAGTGGGGCATCGATGCTGAGGCGACGCGGCAGGCGACACGCGGGCAGAACCAGAACTACGAGCCGTTGTGGCGTATCAAAGCGCGCGAGGACGAACGTCTTCGGTCGCGCGGTGCTGCTTCGAGTTCCAAGTCGAGTGCTCGGGCACGAACGACTCGGGCCCAGGCGGCGGAGGCCTGGGGACACGTCGCGCGTGCGTTGGCTGCATCGGGCAACAAGGCCGACCGGGACTTGGCACTGTCAATCAGCAAGTTCCTAAAGGATATGCCGGCCGCCAGGATGCAGCACCGACCGGTGAGGACAACCGAAATTGCGCCGCTGTCTAAATCGATCGAAATCGATCAGCACCGTTGACCTGCCTCGAATCGATGTTCCGGTGGTGTCCCCCAGGGCACTACGACCGACCCGTGCGCTGCCGACAGCGGGCGGTCGACCAGCGGCACGTCGCCATCGGCGATGCCGGCGCCCCGCACCGCGTCCCCAGCGGCGCCCGCCATGAACGTCGCGTTCGGGCCACTATGCTTCAGATCGCGAAATCGCTCACCTGCTTGCCGTTGGCGAGCTGCTCGGTTAGCCACTTCGGCTTCAAGCCCCGGCCGGTCCAGGTGGCGCCGGTCTCGGGATGCCGATACTTCGGTGCGACCTTGGAGCGGGACCCTGTGTGTGCGCCCACCGCGTGTTTCTGCGCCGGCGCACTCAGGTCGGCGGGCGTCAGACCATGCTGGGCCATGAGTGTGCGGATTTGCGCGATCGCTTCGGCGCGAGATGCCTTCGTCGCAGCGGAGATCTGCCGTTCGAGGGCGGCCTTCTGGTCCAGAAGCTCATGCAACGTCGGCATATCTGATTCCTGATTGTGAGGGGCAGGTATTGTCTTCCAGTGGCCTTAGAGGAAATCAATTCTGCTCCCTCGCTGGGGGCAGGGCTTGTGCGGTAAGTCCGCTGTCACCTCACTACCTGACATCTGCGACTGAACCCGGGAGTTCGGCAATCGCTGGCATTGCCGACGTTCCTGATCAGCCCGTTCGACCTCACGGCGTAGGCGATCGTTCGCGATGCTACCGCCCCACATCGGACTTCCCTCGCGAGCGCGCTGGAGCAGTTCGAGTTGTTCAGACGTTAGAGCAGCCACTAGCTCAGCGTAGCCATGCAGCGGCGATTCGTGCCGCGCCAAACGGTCGGTTTCCGCGAGAAATGCCGCCGACGACCCTCGCTGGCCTGCGGGCTCAGCTGGTGAGCCTGGCCGCCAGCTAGGATGCCCACATGCCCATTCATTTCCGTTCCATTGCCGCAGTAGCCCTGGCCGCGACGCTCCTTGCGCCTGCCGCACAGGCGCGCAAGTCCAAGTCGATCGTCGAACAAGCCGTCGACGCCTACCAGTCCACCAACTCCACCACGCTGCCGGCGGCCGGCACGATCGAAGTCGCGTTCTCGCCCAACGAGGGCAGCGAGCACCTGGTCGTCAAGGTCATCGATTCCGCGAAGTCCGAGCTTGACCTTCTGTCGTACAGCTTCACCAGCGTGCCGGTCGTCGAGGCCCTCGTGCGGGCGCGCCACCGCGGCGTCACCGTGCGCCTGGTCGCCGACGAGAAGGACAACGTTAGTGCCGATCGCTCAGGGAAGGCAAGGGCGGCGCTCGGAGCGCTGGTCAACGCCGGCGCCGACGTTCGCACGATCCGCGTCTATCCGATCCATCACGACAAGGTCATCATCGCCGACCGACAGACGGTCGAACTCGGCAGCTTCAACTACAGCGATGCCGCGGCCCACAAGAACAGCGAGAACGTCCTGGTGAACTGGGGCAACGCGAAGCTGGCCGAGGTGTACCTGAAGCACTTCCAGCGCAACTACACGCAGGCAACGGCATACGTACAGGGCTACTGAGTTCGGGCCCATTCGCGAGTGTCGTCAGGCGGCAGCGGATGACTTGCCGTGTTGAATGGGGGTAGCGCATCGACGACAGCCGACGTGCTAAGGCGGGTCTCGGCGCGCCCAATCTCTAAGCGGTCGCCGGTCCCGCCATGCAACTCGCACGTCAGGCGCGCCGACGCCGCCAGGCGATCAGTGCGGCCAAGCCGGCAAGCATCAGCGTGGCGTTCGCCGGCTCCGGCGCCGTCGTGGCCAGTGCCTGCGTGTTGAGGCCGATGTTGAAGGTCGCCACGATCGGGGCGGACGTGGTGTTGGCCAGGAACACCGATTCCTCCTGCTCCTGCTCGAGGGTGCGGAAGGGATCGCCGCTTTGCGGCGAAGTCAGGAGCGAGATGTAACGCTCCTGCGAGGTATCCACGTCAGTGGTGAGAACCATGTCGAATATCGCCAGTGCGGACGCGTCGTAGTCCGTCGTGCTCGCGAACAGGTGCGACAGCCCGGAGATGGTGATTTCAGAACCCGGTGCCAACGTGATCAGGCCGAAGGCGCCGATGGAGACGAACGCGTTGCTCGACGGCGCTCCGGGGCCTGCCGCGTTCGAGCCGACCGACACTGTGGCGCCCGCGCCGTACGCATCGCCGGCAAGGCTGGCGTGGGCGCCTTCGGGCGGCAGGCTGGCCGCGGTCGACACCTGGCCGAACGCGTCCGACCCGTAGACCAGCTGGAACTGCTGGCCGCCAAACTCCGTCACCTTGCTGTATGCGCTGTCCTTCTGGACGATCGTCACGGACGGTGCCACGCCGTCGTCCGGGGTCAGGTCCGTGAGCGTCACCTTCAGGTCGGTCAGCGTGGCCGACGCGGTGGCATCGGCGAAGGCGGTGGTGCAAGACATCGCGCAAAGCGCGGCCAAGGCCGCCAGGGTCAGGCATTTCATGTCGTCTCCTCGTTGAACGGGACTTCGGAGAATTGCTTCCTTGTGGATACTGGTCGCCCGACTGACGAAAATCAATGACGCACACGCGCTCGCGGGATGCCGCGTGGCACGACTCGGCCGTGGCCGGTTCCAGAGCTGGTTCCCGGGCGATCACCGAGGGCTTGTCCTGCTCGTGCGGCACCGATGGCCGCTTGCCAGGGCGCTATGCTGGCACTGTGTGAAACCCCGAACTGGCCGCCCGCCGGCCGTCCAGCTGCGCCATGTGCTATTCCGCCCAGGTCTATGCCAACTGGAAGAAATTCGTCCGCATGTTCGGCGCCACGATGTCCGTGGGCGAGTTCTACCGCACGTTCTGGCAGCGCGACAACGAGCCCGAGGCGCGGGTCAAGATCCCCAAGGCGATGGAGCTGGCCTTCACTGAACCGGCCACGGACGACGAGCGCCGTATCAAGGCCCTGATCGATGCGCACGCCGCTGCGGAGGCGACGCGCACGGAGCAGGAGCTGTTCAAGCAGCGCGCCAGGTTGGTGGCCGCGGAGCGCGTGTTGGCAGGTGCCAAGCCGACCAAGAAGGCGGCGGACGATCAGCGGATCGCGACCAACAAGATTGCACAGGCACAGCGCGCGCTGGCGGACTTGAGACGCACCGAGCTCGAGCCACGCGACGAGCGCATCTTCCCCGGCGTCTACTGCCCGGTGATGGTCGTCGAGAACGGCGAACTCGTCGTGATGCCGATGCGGTATCAGTGCCGGCCTGAAGGCCACCCTGCGTTCTACGACGTGAAGTTCCCAGGCACCTACAACGCTCGACGCGACAACCTCGAGGGCCACATGTGGGGCAACGTCTTCGGATACCGGCACGGCGTGATGCTCGCCAGCGCGTTCTTCGAGCATGTCCCGCGACACAAGGTCGAGGGCCGCGCGCTGGCCGTCGGCGAGTCCGAAGAGGACATGATCCTAGAGTTCAGGCCGAACGGGCTCGAGGAGATGTTTGTCGCGTGCATTTGGTCGCGGTGGCAGGCGCCCGGGCAGTCTGACCTCCTGAGCTTCGCCGCGGTGACTGACGAACCGCCACCCGAGGTCGCTGCCGCCGGCCACGATCGCTGCATCATCCCGCTTCGGCGCGAGAACGTCGACGCCTGGCTGCGGCCTGCCCGGACGAACCTGGCGGCGCAGTACGCGATCCTCGACGATCGCGAGCGGCCGTTCTACGAGCACCGCCTCGCGGCGTAGGGCTCGTCCTTGCCCTCACCCCTGGAGCCCGACGTGCCAATGCCACCTGAGCTGATCGCGCCCGAGGATCGACTCGACGATGCCGAGCAGGCGGCGCGTGCGGCGTTTGTCGCGATCATGCCGCCCGGCGTTCCGCCAGGGCAACGTGTCGTCGTGCACCAGCCGACCGATGAGGAAATACAGCGTTGGCTCGAGGCTCGCGATGTTCGCGATGAACTGCGGGCGCAGCATCGAGCCATGATCGATCGGCTGTTTGAAGCCTGACCTGCGCCGCAGTGCGAGAAGGGCAAACTGTTCTGGCGGTCGAAGCCGAGAAGCATCCAGCGTGTCACGCGGAGTACCATCCGCCGATGGACGAACACCGCAGCGAGCTCCCGAACTTCAGCGAGTTTCCACCGGGGCGCCGAGAGGGCCAGCTCGAGCTGCGCGTCTGGGACGCCTCCGAGGACCAGCTGGCGCTCGGCCTGGCCACAGCGCGCGAGGTGTTCCAGGCCCGGGGTGTGACACCAGATCGCGCCGGCGTCTGCAGCATCGCCGTGTCGGCGTACGAGTCCGATCCATCGTTGCCGGAGCCCGACGTCGAGGTGCGGCTGGCCGCGGTCGCGTTCAACGAGGCCGCCGACGCGGCCATCCGCGCGGCAGGCGGTGCACTCGACTCCAACAACGAACTGAGCGCGAGCCAGTGGCCCGACGGGCGCCCGCTTTGGAACACGTTGCCCACACTGCGCGCCTACCGCATGAAGCACAGCCCGCACCTCCTCGACCAGGACGAGACGCCGTCGTCGGTGCCGCTGTGAATCGCGCCGGCCCGTGGCTGCGCGACGAGGAACTGCTCATTGATGGAGTGGAGATGCGCCGGAAGCGCTACAGCCAGGCCGCCACGCCTCCGTGATGTGAGCATGTGCCGCTGCGATGCTGGCTGAAGCTGTAGGTGCCGTCACCGCACCGGGCGCTCGCACCGACGGGGGCCTGGCTGTTCACGGAATGAGCCGGAGAGTGAACATCAGCGCCCGACTTGTTGGTGTAGTGACCGTGTTCAACCAACTGCGATTCCTGTGGCGCGGCGCGCACCGGGCTGGGAGCGCTGGCGGCACTTGCCGGCGGCGCCGCCGGCTTTGCCGTAGCGATCCCCAGCACGAAAGCCAGCGCGATCGCTAGCCCCAATTTTTTCGATTTCCACATGCTTGCTCCCTCGGTCAGTGGGCCCGCAATCGGTGCAAGTATGGACTTCGAGGCGATATCGGTCACGGATTGATCGATTGCCCGGTCTTTCATTCCGATTCCGCGGCGCGCATGCTACGAGCGCCGATCACAGCGGCACCGTGCGCCCGGCCTGGCGCGCCGCAGGGAGACAACATGCACAAGATTCTGATCGTCGTCGTCGCGTTTGCCATTGCCTCAGCCTGCCAAGCATCGTTCGCCCGACGCGGCGGCGGTGGTCATTCATCCGGTGGCCATTCGGGCGGTGCACACGCGTCTAGCGGTCATGCTTCGAGCGGTCACGCCGGCGGGTCGCCTGGTGTCCACTCGCTCGTGGACACTATCGTTGCGGAGTGACGCGTCGGGTTCAAGATGCCGTGCCCATTCGCATACGTCGATAATGTCGACGATCTTCTTCGAGCTGTCGTTGATCGCCTTCATCGTGTTCACGACCTGGCCGACGACATCGCCACCCTGGATGGCCACCGTGCTGGCGCTCGCCGCGAGCCGGCTCGCCTGCCTGGCCTATCCGCTCTGGTCATCCTTCGTCCAGCGCACAGAAGGGGGGTGAACCCGGATGCCTCTGCAGCTATGTAGATCGCGGGAGATGCTAAGGGTGCCCGCTCGAACGCAGGTAGTTCGCCCGAGGTATCCAGTACAGATGATCTTGGATCGATTCGGACCATGGGGATGCTGGATCTTCCGACTTTGAACTTCACCGAGAGCCTCGGTTGCAAGCACGTCGACACTAGGCAACCTGATGTCCTACTCCCCTGCTAGCTGACTTTCATCAACAACCGCCCCAAGTCGGCAAACACTGCTTTGCAGATATGGTCGGCCGCGATCATCGGCCCGAGCATCTTGCAGACACCGCCCTGTCATCGACTGATCACCAAGGATCTCGCGGCGCCGGCGAACAGCGTCAGGTCAGCTTTTTACGCCAATCCAGGTCGCGTGGGACACGAGCGATGGGAGGCGTTCTCGCGCATCGTCTGTCCACAGATAGATCCGAGCCTGGCGTGCGATCACCCATGCGAACGAAAGAGTCTCAAGGGCCTCCAGTTCGAATTCCTCAGGAGTGAAAACGTGCACGTCCAATGGGTTCATGACGGCCAACAGCGGGCGCATGGCGACCCGGCGTCGCTCCTTGCGCCGCAAGCCCGACGCCGCCTGGATCACGAACAGGTCCAGGTCGCTGCCTTCCCGCGCGCGACCCACGGCGTAGGACCCAAACGTGCCCACCACCAGCGGCGAGCAGGTGCCCGCGACGCGATGCGCGATGCGCTGGATGTCGCCTTCGCTCAGCATCAGGCCACCCTGTAGCTCAGCACGAGCACGATGTCCTCGAACCGGTTCGGATCCAGCCGCTGGTGACCGTTGACCGTCACCGCCAGCGCCGCGGGGACGCTGGCCTCCGGCACGCTGAGCGTGAACGACTGCGGCGTGACGGGCGCCGCCAGGCCCGCGTCGGCACCGATGGCACTGATCGCCGTGCCGGCGCCCGTAGTCCCGGGCACGGGCACCAGCGACATCGCGGCCACCGCGCCCGCGGAGGGGCCGAAGTTGGCGGCGATGCTCGTGCCCGGTGCGGGGGCGCTCGTCAGTGCAAAGTACACGCCGATGTCGGTGAGGCTGGCCGTGCCCAGGTTCGAGAAAGGCAGCACGTTGGCCAGCACCGGCAGCACCAGGTCCTGTTGGGTCGCCGTGCTGTCGCTCGGTTTGAAGAACTGGTAGTAGGCGCTTCCGAAGCTGTTGCGCACGCTGAGGAGGATCTGGCGGGGACCGACCGGCCGGATGCCGCTGCGCACGGCCTCCGCGTCGCCGCCTGCGGAGCGGGCGGTGTAGCGCACGTGGAGAACGACGTCGGTCACCGTGCTCAGGTCGAAGGCGTTGTCGCGCGGATCCAGTTGCAGCGTCCACGTGCTAATTGCCCCTTGCCCCTCGAAAGGCAACCAGCGTTCGTCGTGCAGGTTGGCGTCGAAGAGGCCCGCGTCGTTCTGGGCGCTGCTGGTGGCGATCGTCGCGCTGGAAGGCGCCACCGACGCCACGAAGTCTGCGCTGGCCGGGGGGGCGCCGGCCGCGGCCGGTTTGTAGGGGGCGATCGGTGGCTTCACCCGCACGGTGCCGGTGTTCAGGCTCAACGTGGCGTTGACGCCGGTGTAGGGCCCCGTCACGCAGGGCACCGTGACGGCCACCGAGCGCAGGCGTCGGAAGTAGTGGCCGGGGTGGTCGCGGTCGAATAGCACCTCGTCCAGCGCGATCGTGCAGGTACCGGTCTGCAGAAGCTGTACCAGCGCCATCGGCTGCGTGAGGGCGAGCGAGACGTGCTTGGTCAGTTCCAGCTCCCGCGTGTTGCTCGCAGTGAACTGGTTGTGCATGCGCCGCAGGTCGAACAGCAGGCTGTCGCCTGCCGTCAGGCCCTTGTGCTGGCCGTCCCAGTAGCCGAACTGCATGAAGGTGTCGGTGCTTCCGAGCTCGTACTGGTAGGCCGCCTGGGCCTGGAGCGACAGGCCGTAGGCCAGTTGGTAAGCCTGGGTGTGCACGGTCGTCAGCTGCGTGAGCATCCAGTCGTAGAGCTGGCTATTCGTGTACTTGCTGCCCAGGAAGTCGCCCACCGCCTGCGCGTTGGCGGCCTGGCGCTGCTGCAGGTCCACCTCGCCTTGCGCGATCTTCAGCCGGTCTCCGGCCGTGACCATCTGCGCGGCGATCTGCACCAGTTCGGCGCTAGCGAGGTTGGCCTGCAACGTCCAATCGTCCTGACGTCGCTGGTAGCTGCCCATGGTCGAGGCCATGGCCCCGGCTTCGCCAAGCAGTCCGGCCAGCCCGCGCGCGACGCTGGCCCAGGAAGTGGCCGACGAGCCCACCTGCTCTCCGCCGTAGCTGGTGGTGATCATCGGGCTGCCGCCAAAGCCGGCGGCGCCGCCCGAGACGGTGGGCACGAGGTGCGCGGCGCCGGAGGTCATGTCCAGGATCACCGCCACGCCGTTGGCGATCAATGCCCCGCCCTGCAGCGCGATGGCGGCGATCTCCCAGTCGTTCATGAAGGCGATGGTGCTGTAGAAAGTCTGGCGCAGGTGCACCATGTCTTGCTGCCGACGCAGTACCGTGATCTGGTCCTGCGCTTCGGTAATTGCCTGGTTTTTCAGGTCGATCATCCGCTGCTGGATATCGACGTCCTGGTTGGCGCGCAGCACGCCCAGTGCCTCGCTGTCCTTTTTCTCGAGCGCAGCGAGCACCTCGGCGCCGTAGGCGCGCACGTCGTTGGTCAGGTCGAGCGCGCGCTCCAGGTAGGTCGCGAAGCGGTAGACCGGCGTGAACGGCGGGTTGCCGAAGCTGGTGCTGCCGCTGGCCGCCTGGGCGATGAGCTGCAACGGGTTGATCGGCGGTGCGTACAGCGGCAGCGGCTGCGCGACGCCCTGCTGGTTCAGGCAGTGTCGGATCTTGTAGAGTCTGTCGGCCACAGTAGCCCAGTAGGCGAGCATCTGATCGTTGGGCGGGATGCAGAAGAACAGCGTCTCCCCGGTCCCGGTGACCACCTGCGGCAGGCTCGGGCCCTGCAGCGCCTGCGGGTCGCCGTCGGACAGGCTGGTCGATGGCGCGGAGATCACGTTTTCGATGGCCACCAGCGTGTTGGAGAACTGGTCGAGTGTCGCGGCGATCTGCGCGTAGGTCGTGGCGTCGGGGTTGCTCGGCTGGTCGGCAGCGGGCAACCGTACCTGGTCTGGCGGCGGGCCGAGGATCAGGTCGGCGAAGACGTACAGCTGTTCGGCCTGCGCGACGTTCTCCATCGTGTACTGGGCGTACAGCGAGTCGCCCCAGGCGATGAGGTTGTCGAGGAACTTCATCACCGTCGCCTTCGCGTAGGCCCCGATGCGCAGCCGCGCGACGCGGTGCGGGTCGAACGGGTGGGCCAGCCAGTCGGCGAGCGCGGCAGCGGCGGCGGGGTCGGAGATTCCCAGCTGCGCGTCGGCGGCCAAGGTGGTGAGAATGGTCTGGATCTGCTGCGCTAGCCAATCCGACGCGTTCATCGCGTAGAAGGGCGCCATGTTCCAGAAGTGCCCAGGCACCGGTGCCGGGCTCGGGTCGGTCGGGTTGAAGATGTATTCCAGCCAGTGCATCGCGCTGTCGTACTGCTGGTTGCGCATCAGCTGGGACGCGACGAACATCGGGGCGTGGTAGAAGACCTCCCAGTTGTAGGAGGCATAGGCGCTGTCGGCCGTGAACTCGATGGCCTCGACGGGGTAGGGCGTGGCCACCGGCGGCTGCGGCTGGTAGAGTGACGCGAAGTCGAAGCCCACCGTGTTGCGCACCGCGATCGGGTTCAGCTGCAGGTTTCGCTGCATCAGCCGATCGGTGCCGCCGATCTCCAGCTCGCGCAGCATCGTGCGCGCGAACGGGTGGTAGAAGGGCGCGAACGCGTAGCGGGTCGACCACTGCGAGACGTAGGTCAGGATGTCGAACTCCTGCGGCGAGCTCGAGATCGTGTAGTAGTGCGGCTGGACGAAGAAGGTGCGCGACGGCTCGGACACGAAGAACGGATCTGCCGAGTCGAACACCGGCTCCTGCTGCGGCACGACGATGTGCGGATTGAGGATCGTCTGCAGCAGCTCCAGGCTGCTCGGCCCTGTCTTGTGGTTGATCGCCTCGAGCACGTACAGCGGGACGTTGCCGGCGTTGGATCGCACGTAGTTGCCCCACACCAGGTCCTGCGCGCGGAAGCCGTACCCGTAGGGCATGGCCAGTTGCTGCATTGGATGGGTGAAGTCTTTCGCGTTCAGCAGCAGGAAGCTTGGCTCCTGGGTGATGTCGATCAGGTTGTCGCTGTACTTGGGCAGCACCCACGGGTCTTCCACGCCGACGAGCGGCGCGTCCGGCGCGGCGAGGCTGGCCGTGGCCAGAAGCACCGGCACGGCATACTGGGGTCGGCCGTGGATCCAGACCTGCAACTGCAGGTTGTAGGCCGCGTCCTGGAACGCGCGGAAGGTGTAGGACAACGGCGAGTCGTCGCCGAGCAAGAAGTACAGCTTCTCGGCCACCGTGCGCTTGGCCTGCCACTGGCCGGCGCTCAACTCGCTCAACGCGAACTCCACCGACCACATCTTCTGCGCGGTCGACGTGCTGCCGCCGCCCGGGCTCTTCGGCACGTCCTGGTCCTGTGCCTTTTGTGAAAGTTGCTTGAAGCTGGCCCACACTAGGTGGAGGTGCTGATCCCAGACCACCGGCATCAGATGGTCAGACTGGATGTCTAGGTTGAGCGGCTTCCACGGGTTCCAGAGGCCCGCGCCCATGAGTCCTTCGTCGCGCGTGCGGTAGAACCACTTCGTCGGCGTCGCCCGCGTGCGGGCGAACACGTGCAGCGTCCGGGTGCCATCGGGTCGGATCTCGTTGTAGTGCGCGCTGACCACAAGGTTGGACACCTCGACCAGCTTGCGCAGGTAGTTCTGGAACGCGACGTCGGCCGCCTCGGCGTCACAGTTCGACTGTTTGAGGTCGTTCTCCAGGTCGACGAAGAAGGGCGACTTGTCCGTGCGCAGCTCGGGCAGCAGGTAATTTTCGGGGTATAGGAAGACTTCGCGATTGGCCTGCCACAGGCGGAACTGCTTCATCCACGACCATTGGTCCCAGCCGCTGTCGCTGTTGCGGTCCACGGTCACAGCGGGCACTAGGTTCAGGAAGCACTGCAGGACGAACTGCTGCACCGCCAGCGAGGCTTCGAGCAGGCGTGTTGTGATCCCGCAAGGACACATCTCGGGGTCGATCAGGTAGCGATCGAACAGGTCGTCAGTGGTGAGCATGGGTGGCGACACGGGCGTCGCCGGGCCTTGGCCCAGCAGGTAGCCGACCAGGGCATCGCGGCGTGCCGAGCGCAAAGCGTCCTCGATCGGCGTGACGGCGGCAAACCAAGCAGCGGGCGTGTACTGAGCCTGGAAGACGCCCATTGCCGTGGTGGCGGACGCCACGGTTGGCGGCGAGGCGGCCAGCTGGAGCAGGGTGGACGCACTGATGCGGTAACGCGTCTGCGCTGCCAGCGCCTGCGCGATACGGGCCAGGGCTGCCACATCGGCCAGCGACCCAGGCAGGCCGGCTCCCAGAGCCGGCGCGCCGATGCTCAGCGCCCCCGCCAACTGCACGGCGTCCGGCGCGGAGCCGACGAGCGCGAGCGCCAGCGCGCCGCCCTGGCCATTCACGGCGGTCGTCACGTCGGGCGGGAGCGCGGCGAGCCAGCCCGCCAGAACGTCGAAGAGTTTGGGCGAGCGCGCGGGCTGCAGCCGCTGCAACTGCAAGGCCTGCAGCAGGCGCTCGAAAGCGCGGTAGGGACTGACGGCCGGTGTGATCAGCGGCAGGGCCGCGGGGTTCAGCCATTGGAAGCTGGCCGCCTGGGCGATCAAGAAGGCGAACTCGGACTCGGTGGGCAGCAGCGCCGCACGCAGGGCCGTCCCTTTGGACACTTGCAGGAAGGCACTGACCAGCGTCGGGAACAGGGTCGGATCGATACCGCTCGTCTGCGACAGAAGCAAGGTGATCGTGGCGCTCGGCAAGGGCAGGGCGCCGGAGGTTTGCAGCAGGGGTGTCACCACGTTGGCGGTGGACGCCGTCGCGGTGGCCAGCGCATCAACGACGATGGCCTGCACGGTCGGGGCATCGGCCTGCGCGGCCGGCGCCAACTTGGCGAGGGCGTCGCGCACCGCCTGCAGCACTGCAGTGACCTGGGGCGTGGTGAACGTGAAGGCGCTGCGCGCACCGGAGCTGGCGCGCAGGGCGTTGTCGAGGTCCGGCAGCGCGATGCCGGTGGCCTGCAGCAGTCCGAGCCGGCGAAGAAACTCGAGTGTGTCGGCGGGTGCGCCCCCGAAGGGCCGGCCACCGCCGTCGTCGACCAGCACCATCCATGCCAGAAGGTCAGGCACCGACATCGAGAGCGCCGACGCCAGCTGGGCGTGGCGCAGCAGCACGTTGAGCGTGTCCAGTGTGAGGGCGTTTGCGGCGCCGGAGGCCGAGAGAATCGCCTGGATGTCGTCGGCGCTGAGCCCGAGCGCCGCCTTGATCGCGTTGAGGTTGGTGGTCTGCGCCGCGGTGGGCGGCGGCTCGGCCGGCACCACGATGGGCGTGGCCGGCAGCGCGGCGGCATTGACGAAGACGCCGCCCCAAGACGCCAGCAGGGTCGGACTGCGGAACACCTGGCTGTAGGTGGCCGGCAGCGGCAGGTCGGTGTCGCCCAGGTGGTTCACGCCGTCCTGCGTGGCCATCGGCCCCCAGAAGCTCAGCAGCGACGACCAGTCGATGCCGAGGCGATCGCGCACCGTCAACGCATCGGCCAGCAGCACAAGGAACGCATCGTCAAGCGCGCCGCCTGTGGCCTGCGTGAGCGCCTGGTCGAGGTCCCACATCGCCAGGCCGCAGGCGGCCTGCAGGCGCAGGAAGCGGCTGGCGCGATCGAGTACGTCGGCGTCCAGGCCGGTGAAGGTCATGGCCTCGGTGTCGCAGCTGACCACTTGTAGGTCGCCCTCGCCCTTGAACCCGGGGTTCAGGCTAACCGCTCCCTTCGTGACCCAGCGCACGTCGAGCAGCTGGTACAGGCCGTTCAGATCCAGGCCAGAGCGCGCCAGCACCACCGACACGCGCGACAGCGCCGCCACCCAGTCCGCCGGGGTGAAGGTCTGGCGCGTCTTCGGGTCGATCACGTCCACCGGGTTGGCCGACGTGAAGCCCCACCGCTGCCAAGCGGCGTGCGCGCCGCTGCCGTTGACCACGGCCTGCATCGCTGGATTGAGGCCCAGCTGGGTTGCGGCGCGCGCGCCCGCGCTGCCGGACTGGCACAGGCTCATGCAGGCCGACAGCGAGGTGCCGAGCGCGCCCATGAAGCTGCGGGTCTGGGCGAAGGGCAGGTCGAACGGCAGGCCCAGGGGGAACACTGCGCCCGCTGTGAGCGCATAGGCGTCCTGCGACACCTGCTGCGGCAGGGCCCGGCGTTCGTCCGAACTGCCCGTGGTCTGGATCAAGGTCACCGGCAGGGCGGGCGGAGCGATGGCTGATTCCAGTAGCTCGTTGACGACGTCAATGTAGGGCAGGGTGGTGTCGGTGTTCTCGCAGCCCAGTGCGATGTACTGCAGGTCAGGCCTGCGCGCGAGCAGCACCTCGCGTGCATTGGCGAAGCCGCCGCCCGCGGAGCGCTGCTTCAGGAACTGGAGCAAGTCGACCAGGTAGGCGCCGGGGCTCACGATGGAACGGCAGTCGCTGCACTCGCAGTAGTCGAGCGATCCGAACAAGGCCTGCAGGTCGGGCAAGTTCGCCAGCGCGTCCTGCGGCGGCACGGCGGACGCGAGCACCTGGAAATTGATGCTGTTGAGGGCCAGGTTGTAGCGACCGAAGGCGCTGAGCGTGCTGGCGTAGGTGGCGCGGGCGCGCAGCCAGGCCGCCTTGGCAAGCGGGGCGCTGCCCAGCAAGGGAGTCACCTGGGCGACAAAGGGCCCTTGGCCGTGGAAGTAGATGGCCTGGGCGGAGGTGAAGCCCGCCGTGTGCAGGGCTTCGACGGTCGCGTAGTGCGGCGAGAGCCGGTGCAGGCGCTGCAGGGTCTTGAGCTGGTCGAGCGCCGCGTTGCTGAGCGTGAGCGAGGCTTTGGCGACGAACTTGTCGATCGAGGTGCGCGCCAGGTTCAGCGTTGGGTTCTGGGTAAGTACCTGCACGAGCTCGTCTTTCGCGCTGAAGGACGAGTTGGTCGCGCGGCCCAGTCCGCCCAGCACCGCCGTCGTCGGGAAGCGCGACGCGAAGCGTTGGGCCAGGGCCTTGGCCAGACGGTCAATGCGCTGCTGCGGCGTGTCGTTCGGCAGCACCAGTGGCACGCTCTCGGCACCGGGGTCGACCGCAGCGATGAGCTGCGCCCACGCTGGCTCGTCCATCAGCGCGAGGTCCTGCAGGCTGCGCAGCGATCCGGCCGCAAGCCGCTGCAGCGTATCGCCCACCAGCGGCAGATTGCCGCCCAGCAGTTCGCCCGCGCTCAGGCTCGTCTTCAGCTGCGTGAGCTGCGCTTTGGTGAGCGACTTGTCGGCGCGCAGCGCCTTCCACGTCGGACCGAGGCGGCCGCCCGCGGCGGCGTAGACGGTGGTGAAGGCGCTCGCCACCGTGGCGTCGACCTGCGCGGTACCGAGCAGGGCCGACAGCGGCGTCTTGCCGCGCACGTACGGTGTCGCTCCCACCGTCTGCACGCGCAAGGCATCGAGTGCATCGAGCTGCGCCGGCTGCAGCAGCGCATAGGAGGCGGGCAGCACGTTGGCCGCCAGGGCGGCCGTGAGCGCCGCGTCCAGCGCGGCGCGCGAATGGGCGAGCAGGCCCGACTGCACCTGGGCCACGAAGGTGTCGTCGATCCCGGCGTCCGGCAGGTCGCCGAGTGCCGCCTCCAGCGACACGGGGACGCCCTGGCTGAAGAGACCAAAGAAGGTGCGCTCGTCCAGGGGCGATTGCAGCGTCAGCCGGCGTGCGATGTACAGGCGTGCGACGCTGGCAAAAGTCTGGTCACTTGCGCTGGCCACGAAGCCCAGCTCGTCATGTTCCTTGTCCTGCTTCAACGACTGCAGCGGCACGTCCCCCAGGGGCCGCGACAACGCGGCATTCAGTGTCGCGAACGCAGAGGGATGGGGCACCACGCCGGCGCCGGCAGTGCTCAGGTCCAGCGCCAGGTCGGCGGCGGCGGCGAAGGCGACGGCGGACGTCGCGATGACGCGACCCTGGGCATCGAGAGCCTGCAAATGCAGGTTCAGGGGCTGCTCGCGTCGATAGCTCAGCCTGAAAGCGCCCGTGTGGTCGGTGCTGCCTTCGGCCAGGCGGGTGGCGTTGCGTAGCAGGACGGACTGCAGCACCACGGTCTGGCGCACAAGCGGCATGCCGTCGCCGTCAACCAGGTGGCCGTGCACCGTGCCGCAGTCGTTGTCGACCGGCCTGGGGGGCGTGGGTCCGGGAGCCGGCGCCTCGTTGATGTTGATCGTCAGACGCTGCTCCAGCTCGACCAGCAGGTTCAGCGTCTCGTGGTCGATCTCGCCGTGCGCGGGCAGACCGCGCTCCGACTGCAGGGCCTGCACTGCCGCCTGGGTGGACGGGCCGAAGCGGCCCTCGGCCTGCTCCTGCGCATCGACCTCGAGTCCGAGCGAGCGCAGGATGCCGTGCAGGCGCTGCACGGCCTCGCCCATGGCGCCCAGGGGAAGTCCGATGTTCATGGCGATGCCTCCGGAAGTGGGTGGCGGGGTTGCGGTCAGTTTCCTAACAGCGGAGTGCGTCGGAACCCGAAGGTCGCCCCGAACATCACGGCATTGGTCACGTAGTCGCCCGATGGCGCGGTGCTGCCCGGCGAGCCCTGGCTGATGGATCCCCGCTCCTGCGAGAACCAGGCGCCGAACGACACGGAGCTTGTCTGCGGGCCGGAGGTCGTCTTCTCGATCCAGTTGTAGGTGGCGGCGATGCCGGCGCGCCAGGTCAACGCGTTTCCCGACTGACCACCGGCAGTGTCGGGTGAGCCATGGGTGTACAAGGCGCCGCCTTCGGGCAAAACGCTCCAGTGCTCGCCGATGCCGATGTTGACGCCGGCATATCCGCCCGCCGTGACCAGGTTGCGCAGCATGGGCCCCTGCGTGAGCTGGCCGCGACCGGCGTAGCCGATGGTGGGATTGGCATCGATGCCCTTGAATTGCACCGTGCTGTCGGTTTCCGGCGGCTTGTCCAGGTCGGCCACGGTGAACGGCTTGGGCGGGCCATCGTCGTCCTGCGCCTCCCAACCCACCACGCCAGTAAGCGAGGCCTGAGGCGCGGTGTAGCCATCGCCCTTGTCGGGGTGCTGGCCGGCCGCGCCGACCGCTGCATAGGCGCCCAGGCCGAAGCCGGAGTCCCATTGGTAGGCGTAGTGCGCCAGGCCGAGCGCCGACCAAGCGACGGTGGCAGTGTCACCGGTGTCGCTGCTCTGCGAGGTGTAGCCGCCCGAGCCGGACACGCCGAGGTCGAAGCCGGGTGCCCCCTCGATCTGCTGTCGGACCTGCAATTGGCCCAACTGCAGGCCGTAGCCGGACTGCGGCCGCAGGTGCATGCCCGTCAATCTGGAGGCGCCACCGTACAGGTTGGCCTCGACGTCGCCTGCACCCTTGGTCATGATGCCCAGGCTCTGCGAGTACGACGAGGACAGGAAGTTCGGCGCGTTCAGCTTGAACTCGGGCATCGGCTCATCGATCGAGTAGCGTGTGCCGCCCCAGCCTCCGATCGGTTCGTTGCGCCACTTGTCATCGTCCTTGGCCGCGGACTTCTTGTCGTCGGCGGCCGGCTTGTCCTTCTTGTCGTCCGAGTCCTGACCGCCCGGGTCGCTGCGGCCCACCGGGTTGTTGCTCGAATACGCGTACAGGTTCAGGCCCTCGACCGGGCCGGCGGGATCGGCGCTGGTCCAGCGCCCGAGCCAGGTCGCGTAGTAGCGGGTCGCGCACCACTGCAGGCCCGTCTCCTCATCGCGCTCGGTGCCGCTGTAGCGGTAGCGCTTGGCCGCCGCACGGATGCCGGCGTCGTAGGCTTGGTAGCTGGTGCTGCCGAACGGCGTGTATTCCTCGTAAGACACCACGCGGCCCGTAGCGTCCAGTTCCACGCAGGCGGAGTCCAGGTGGTTGCCGTACTGGTAGCGCGCGAGCTGCGCGGGCGAGCCGTCGTCGCCCTGCGTGCGCGTCTCGAGCAGCGCGACGCGGGCCGCACCGTCCATCACGTGTAGCGTCGTGCGTTCGAGCGTGACGGTGCTGCCGACGCCGTCGTATTCGCGGTAGACCTCGTAGGGACCCAGGTACAGCCGCTCCTTCATCAGGCTGCCGTTGGCGCGCCAGGTGGCTTTGCGCAAGCGCTGGCCGCCGGCGTCGTGCACGAACGCGGTCCGCTCCCCCTGGTGCAGCGCGCCGTCGCTGTCGTCGGCGTTGACGGCCTGGCGCCGGGCGAGCCGCAGGCGATTTAAGTAGTCCCACTGCAGGGACGCTAACTGCGGCATCGACAGCATGTTGCCGTGCGCATCGTGGCCGTACGCTTCGTTCCACGGTGCGTGGCCCTGCGGGTTCAGCACCGAGCGGCTCAGGCGGTTGCTCACCTGCACCGGGTCGAGCGCGCTCACCTCGGCGTAGACGTAGCTGCGCGACCAGCCGGCCTGGGCCGGGTCGCTGCCGACGTGCTTGACTTGCAGAAGGTTGCTCGCGGCGTCGTACTGGTAGGTCTCGAGGTAGGTGCCCACGGCCTTGCCGTCGCCTGGCAGCGCCTGGCCGATCCGAGGCGCGTCGTTGTAGGAGGACGGCCCGGGCGCACTGGCCGGACCGCCCGGCTGGCCCAGCTGCTCGCGACCGCTCGCGCCCACCAGCCGGTACAGCGCGTCGTACTGGAAGTCAGCGCTCGGCTCGACGCGTCGATTGCGGAAGTAGATCGCGTCCTGCAGGTCGGCATCGTCCTGGATATGAGTGACGTTGCCGACCGGGTCTTCGGTATAACTCAGTAGCTGCACCACCGACTGGTTAGCCGGAACGCCCGTGCGCACGGTGCGCAGCTGGGCGAGCCGGAAGGTCAGCGGGTCGTAGTCGAGGCTGATCTGCGCGCCATTGCCATGCACGACTTGCATGCGCTGGCCGCGTGCGTTGTAAGCGATCGAGGCCACGAAGGGGGTGGCGACGCCTCCTGCGGGCGTGACCTGCACGCTGCGCGGCAGGCCTGCCTCGTCGTAGGCGGTGGCCACCGCGCTGCCATCGGGGACGCGGGTCTGCATGGTGCGGTTGAGCGCGTCGTAGCGGGTGAAGGCCGTGAAGGCCGGGTCGAGGGCGGGCGGTGCGGCCCAGTCGATGAGCGCCGAGGGATCGGCCGCGAAGCGGCGGGCACTGGCGAGCGGGTTGCCCTTGAAGTCGTAGGCGACGTCGCCGCCCGAGATCGGGTCGGTGGCCTTCTGGGTCGCGCTGCCGGCATTGTCGAACTGTTGGTACAGGCGACCGCGCAGGTTTAGCCCGGCCGCATTGACGACGCCTTCACCGTAGACGAAAGCTGCATAGCGCACTTCGCCAGCCAGGGTACGCGGGTCAGACTGGGCGGCGTCGGTGCCCCGCACATACTGCGCGACGGGCCGGCGCAGCCCGTCGTACTCACTGCGCAACTGGTGGCCACGCTCATCCCAGGCGCGCACCGGCGAGCCGCGCACGTCGTTCAGGGTCCAGCGCTCGCCGCCTTCCATGCTGGCGCGGTGCAGTGAGTGGCCGAGCATGTCGACCTCCTCGGTGACGGCCCGGCGGCCCAGCTCGTCGACCTGCTGGAGCAAGCGCCCCTGTACGTCGAGCACTGAGCGGCTGAGGTAGCGGCCGGCGGGACCGTTGTCGGCCAGCCGAATCACGCTGCGGCCTAGCGCGTCGATCCAGGCCCGGCCCGGCGTACCGGCGTGGGCTGCCGCCAAGGTGGCCGCCGTGCGCGCGGTGGCGCCCAGCGCGCCGCCGATGCGCTGCTGGTACCAGGTGGGCAACAGGTCGGCGGCGGGCAGGGCCGACAGAAATGCACCGACGTCGGCATCGTTGCGCGGGTCTGCCTCCAGCACGGTGTCGTTGGCGTCCCAGCGCTGCACCGACCACGGATCCATCACGGTCTTGTCCCAGGTCTGGTCGGGCCGCACTATGGCGAGCACCCGCCCCGGCGGATCGCGCACCTGGATTGCGCTGACGCCGACCATGAGACCGAACTCGAAGGCCTGCGGGGTGGCGGCCAGCGCGCTGAAGAAGGGTTCGTACTGTCGCACCGGCTGGCCTTTGTTGTCGAACACGGTCCAGCCGCTGGCAGTCCAGCGCAGCGGGGTGCCCGGCGTCGCAGGCGCCGCCGGCGCCTTGATCTGGATCGAGCGGCCGAAGCCGTCGCCGTGGCGAATTGCCAGCTGCACCTGCGTCGTCGTCGCGGGCGCGAGGTCGCTGACGTGCGTCTCGCGCGCGATACTGGCGACGAAGGACGGCTGCCACTGGGTCGGGTCGGCCGGCACCGCGGCGCGGGTGCGCGCGAAACGGTCGAGATCATGTACCTCGCGCGCCGTGGCGGACGCGAGCAGGCCGACCGCGGCGCCTAGCGGGTCCGGCCCGCTCGCGAGAGAGTCAATCTGTGCGGTCGTCAGGTCGGCCTGGAAGCCGGCGAGCGAGTCACCGAGGATCTCGGACGACTTGCCCATCACTGCCCGCCCGGCGAGCTGGCCGAGCGTGTCGTAGGCCGCTTGGTTGCGATTGCCGTTGGCATCAGTGATCTGCGAAGGCTGCAGCACGCGGTAGTCGTACGCCGCCAGGGTCTGGTTGCCCAAGGGGTCGGTGAGCGACTGCAGGAGCAGGTTGCCGGCGTCGTAGGCCAGCTGCGTCGCGTTGCCGAACGGGTCCTGCACCGTCTGCGGCATGAAGAAGTGCGTCTGAGCGAAAGAGAGGTCGGGCGCGCCAGGCGAATAGGTCTGCCTGCCCGATGGCTGCCAAAGGGCACCGTCGCCGTCCAGGTCGCGGTACTGCGCTTCGCCGGTGAGCACCGCCGATAGCGTTGCGGCCGGCAGCTTCAGGCCGAACACCGCGGCGACCAGGCTGGGCGTGAGAGCCTGGCGATAGGTCTCGTGCACGAGGCGCCGCGCGCCGGCCTGGCCCAGCGGCAGGGGGCCGCTCAGATCGTCGGCCAGGTACAGCGTGCGCGCGCGCGAGATGCAGCGGCGGTAAGGGTGGGCTTGGGTGGCGCCGGCGTTGGCGCGGTCTTCGAAGGGCAGGTCGTGCGCGCCGTCGCAGGCCTGCGCCACCTGGGCGCGAAGCTCGGCGAGGCGAAACAGCGGCGTGATGCCCGACATGGCAGCGGCCGCCGGCACGCATCGCACCAGCTCGAAGCCATCGGCCTGCACCGCTGCTGGCGTCGCCCATGCATCGGCCGTGCTCAGCGGGGCGGATACCGTTTGCTGCGTCAGCGTCACCCACAGCGCGGCCTGCAGCGCCTGGTTGTCGGCGGCTAGCGTCGCATCGGGGTGGCGCCGGCCGTATGCGATGGCGGACTGCTGCAGAACGTTGCCGAAGGCGTCCACCTGCAGCGTGAGGGTGTGCTGAACGCGGGGGTCGGCGAGCTGCTGCGCGCCGATCGCGTACAGGGTCCGCTCATAGTGCCACTGGACGGACTCGCTGGCCTGGACGTTGAAGACCGCGTGCCGCTGGCCGGAGGCCGGCTGCAGCCAGACCACGGACCAGCTCTGGTCGCTCACGCTGTAGGGGCAGCTCGCGGCGGCACTGCCGTCCTCGGCATAGACCTCCTCGTGCAGCACGCTGCCGCGCAGCGCGCGCGCGGCCTCGCGGGCCTCGTCGGGCGTCATCGGGCGCGCGACGAGGCTGCCGTCGGCCTGCAGCACGCCTGCAGGAGGCGGAGGCGCCGGTCGGCGCATTGCCGCGGCCTGTGCTGCGGTAAGGCCCGGCTCCACGAAGTATTCGAGCGCGAGCTGCTCCAGCAGCGTCTCCTGCGCCAGCCCGACGCCGGTGTGATACCAGGTGCGCGTGCACACCGGCGGCCGGTTGGGCACGCTGCCTGCGCCAGGAAACGCGCCGTCGGCCGTGAGGCCTGCGATCTCCTCGGTATCCCAGCGGTCGACGCGCGCGAAGCCGCGGAATTCGCGCTCGACCGCGTCGAAGCAGCCGTGGTGGTACGCATAGCGCGTCGAGAAGCGGTTGCGGCCGATCCAGTCGATCGACTCGACCTGCGCCACCACCTGCACCGGGAAGGGCAGGCGCGTCAGCCAGGGCGTGCCGGCGAGCCGGTCCTGCACGCTGTAGTGCGTCGAGGGCGCGTACTGGATGCGGGTCTCGGCGCCGAGCTGGTTGTCGATATCGATCAACAGGTGCGGCTTGCTGCCGCTCATCAGGTCGATCCAGCGCAAAGGGGTGGTCGAGCGCGCGGGCAGCGGCGATGACCACACCAGGCAACTGGTGCCGTTGCCCAGCAGGTCGATAGCCTGCGCGGTGCCGATCGCATCGAAAGTCGGACTCGCGGGCAGGCGTAACGGTACGGCGAATCGGTCGCCGCAGGAATTGAAGTGCAGCCAGGTCGCGTCGTGGCCGAAGTACACCAGGTCGGCGGTGCCGGAGCCGTCGAGGTCGGCCAGGCGCACGCGGCGCGCGTCGAACTGGTCGGGCGCATCGAGCCAGGGCGAGTCGTCAAGCAGCACCTTGGCGCCGAAGCGGCCATACCCCAGGTTTGGCCAGTAGCAGGTGCTGCCATTGCGAACGCGCACGATGTCGGACAGGCCGTCGCCGGTCATGTCGGCCAAGAAGATGGACTCGGTGCCGTCGGCGAAGACGAAGCGCGGGCCCTGCTCCTCGTCCAGCGAGGTCTCGGCCCAACGCCCGGCCTCGAATCCGGCGCGTCCGAGCGAGGCGTACCACCGCAGGTTGCCGCCCTCGGCGACCAGGGCGTCGCTCAGTCCGTCGCCGGTGAGGTCGGTGAAGCGCAACTGCGGGTCGTCCCAGTCGAGATTCGGCTTCGCCGCGAACGGTTGCCAGGGGCCCCAGGTGGCGTCGTCCCGACGCGTCGCGAAGCCGGGCGTGGCGCCGGCGCGGTCCACCAAGTCGAGCCGGCCGTCGCCCGCAAGCGAAGCGAGAGTCTGGCGGCGTGCCACAACGGCGGCCGTGCTCGGGAGGCCGTCGACGCGCTGCACGGGCGCGAAAGCGACCGAGGAGGGGGCCGCGGCTGTTCGGCCCGGGCTGAGGTTGGCCTTGTAGAACCAAGTACCGGCTTGCTCGCTGAGCAGCCCTGAGGTGCCCTCGCCATCAAGGTCGGCCCATTGGTAGCGCAGGCCGTCGCTGCCCGCCGGTAGGTTGCGCAGCGCCTCCTTGTCGAGGTCGCGCACGGCCGGGTCGATCGTGGGGCGGCTGTAGGTAAGCAGCAGGGCCGGCATGGCCGCGCGTGTGTAGCCTGCGCCGCTGCGGCGGTAGCCGCATTGGGTGAGGCTGGCCAGCAGCGAGTACATCGGGTCGTTGGCACTGTCCGAATCGTCGGTGTAGGCGAGGTCGAGCGAGCGCACCAGGCAGTTCGCTCCCACCTCGGGTGCCTCCGGGAAATGGTGAAACATCAGCACACGCTGGCAGCGCCTGTAGATGCGCCATTCGAAGCCGGGCCGTCGCGTCGACCACGGGTCGGGCCGCACCGGCCAGGCCCGCGCCATTACCCCCGGTTGCGGCGCCGTAGGGTCGTACTCGCCGTGGTCGAAGACGACTTCGAACATCGGGTCGTCGGGGAGCGGTGTGGGTTGCTTGGCCGACAAGTCCGGAAAGTAGGCGGTGCGGTGGCCGTAGCGCACGTCGGCCAAGTAGCGGCCTGCGCTGCGCTGCACGTCGCTGCGGTTGCGCTCGTGGCTCTTCGTGGTGTCCACGCCTTGTCCGTCTTCGGCTTGGAAGCGGTATTCGATCAGGTTGCCGCGGTCGTCGTGGCTGAGGCAGGCGAGCCAGCTGAAGATACGTGTCGAATCTTGCGGGTCCGCGATGCGGCTGGTCGCGTCCAAGCCGTACCAGGTGGTGACGTTGGCGCTGGAGATCGTGCGCCAGAACACGTCAACGGGATCGGCGACGTTGCGCCAGGCCTCGATGCGAGAGAAGAGGGCATCCACTCGCGGCCGGTAGGCGAGCACCTGGTAGGTGGCGCCGTATAAGACGCGCGTGCTGGCCACGCGCGCGAGCGAAGCATCCAGCACGGGCACCAGGTCCTCGGCACCCGAGACGATGAACACGTCGGACTCGTCGGCGTCGCCGT
>FTIF01000471.1_pt7 | contig 31381 bp, 24 predicted proteins | sample 1658001 | NCBI WGS metagenome assembly FTIF01 (sample SAMEA3914789, study PRJEB12502) | metagenome | biome: forest; material: soil | place: Canada | collected 2011-07-03 | depth 0.3 m | reverse complement strand
ATATTATGATTATCATGGGAATGTCGATGGCAGAAAGAATTGGCAAAAGCTAGGTCCAGAATTGCGGGGTTCGGGATACAGACGAATCGCGAGGCTGGAGCAGTCGCCAGCCTGTGTGAACTAAGACCTGATTTCAGGTCTGGCTGTGCTTGTTACGGATAGACCGACCCAGTACGATCAAGCCATAGCAAAATCAGAGGCCTGTATGCGTATTTTGGTAAAATTGCCAGAGTGCACATGCGGGCACTGGCGCCCGTCTACAAGCTATTGGGCACCCCTAAAAATGATGAAGGTAAAAATTCCACCCAGCGTGGGCTTTTTGATAACCGGTCTCGCCAGCGCGTCCGTTCTAATTGGTTGCTCAACACTTTGCACAACGGGCAAAGTGAACGACAACGTGTCTATTTCGCAATACACCCGACACGAGGCGATTTCTGATGCTGAACATCTGCAACATTTGAACATCAGGGATGAAGAGGGACTTCGCTCAGAACTACAAGGATCGATCGCGCTCGATGTTCAAGAACTCTGGATCGGAATTCAATCTAAGGACGTCATGACAGATGAAGAACGTGAAAAATCATATGACGCACTTCGTCTAATTGCGGTAGAAAGCGAAAAATATCCCGTAGCCACTTGGAATGCGGACGAAAAACTACGAGCCATCTTCAAAGCTGCTCTGGAACACGATCCCGTTAAGACCGAGGAGATGCGCTCCAGAAACTGGGAAAGGAACTGGTGGATCAAATGAACCTGATAACACCCAAAATGGCGCTCCAATGGACGCCCCCGCTGCGCCAGTCCGCTGCCGAGGCATTGCGTTAACGCTCATGAACAAAATCCGTCACGCCATCGTTTTGGTTGTTCTTGCCGCTTCCACAATGTCCGCTGCTTCCACTCCATTCGATGATCATGTTCTTTTGGGCGAATGGGGTACTGTTGAATCACATTGGTTCAGGAGTGATTGGTTCCAGTATTTGAAGATCAATAATGATTTCAGTGGTGTATTTTCTTATTCATTTAACGGTGAGCCATTAGTATTTCATTTCGATCCGGGCGATATAAAACATGAAGATGGACTGATTCTTATCACCCTTCGTCGTGGAAAGGGATCTCCATTTAGACTCGCTTTGTCGGGTTGGCGCCTTGGTAGCGGTTCGGCACTCACGACAGGTGCGCTCTACATGTATATAGAGGAGCAAGGTCATGAAGTGTTGTTTAATTCAATTCCTTTAGCACTCAGGCCGTTGAAAGCTGTGAAAGACGGAAAAGACGTTCCAAGCGTCCAGAGTCTCAAAGAGAGATTGGCTGAGTAAGCGCTAATCCGGGGCTATAAAAGCTATCTACCTCCGAGCCACTGGTAATTTATTTTCGCTTGCGGCATCATAATGAACAATGTTCATTATTTCATGCGAGGCTATCCCACTGTCATTGACAGTGCTGCGCCTGATCTTGGCTCCGCTGACGTTTGCGCTAGCGGCCTTTGCGCCCTCGCCTGCGGGCTTCGCCGTCTGCCTGATCGCCGCCCTGCTCAGCGATATCTTCGACGGGGTCATCGCGCGCCGTCTGGGTGTGGCCACGCCGGGCCTGCGCCGGCTGGACAGCATTGCCGACACGCTGTTCTATGCCGCCTGCATCGGCGCGCTGTGGCTGCTGTACCCGCGCACGCTTGCGGCTCATGCGGCGCCGCTGCTGGTGCTGCTTGGGCTGGAGCTGCTGCGCTATGCCTTCGACCTGCTCAAATTCGGCCGCGAGGCGAGCTACCACATGTGGAGTTCAAAGCTGTGGGGGCTGCTGCTGTTCCTGGCCTTTTTCTCGCTGCTGGTGTTGGCGCACGATGGCTGGCTGGTGGATGCGGCGATTGCGGCCGGCATCGTGGCCGATCTTGAAGGGCTGCTGATTTCCTGGGTGTTGCCGCGTTGGCGGAGCGATGTGCCGAGCGTGTTTCATGCCGGCCGCATCCGGCGTGCCGCTCGGTGAGGCGATGCTCGTTCCATTGCTGCTTCTGAAGTAAAGCACAACTGCGTCATACCGGCGCAAGCCGGTATCCAGAGCGACGATAGTGTGCACTCCGAATCCCTGGATACCGGCTTTCGCCGGTATGACGTTGTTACTTTGGTTTCCGAAGTGGAATTGGAGTCAGCCAGCGAAGCGGCCGATCAACAGCGAGGCCGCGATGGCCCACATGGTGGCAGCGATGGCGCCATCGAGCACGCGCCAGGCCAGCGGGCGGGCGAATAGCGGGGCGAGGTAGCGGGCGCCGTAGCCGAGGGAGAAAAACCAGGTGAACGAGGCTGTGACGGCGCCGAGGCCGAACCACCAGCGCAGCTCCGGCGGCTGTTGCGCGCCGATGGAGCCGAGCAGCACGACCGTGTCGAGATAGACGTGGGGATTGAGCAGGCTGAAGGCCAGGGCGGTGCCGATTGCAGCGGATGCGGTGGCGGGCGCATCGGCGCCGGCGCGGTCGATGGTCATGGCCTGGGGGTGAAAGGCACGGCGCGCGGCCTTGATGCCGTACCAGCCGAGGAACAGGGCGCCGCCGAGCGCAGCGACCTGCAACAGCACCGGTGAAGCCTGCACCAGGGCGCCCATGCCGGAGAGGCCGGCGGCGATGAGGGTGGCGTCGACGCAGGCGCAGACCAGGACGGTGGGCAGGATCTGGCGGCGCAGAATGCCGAGGCGCAGGACATGGGCGTTCTGCGGGCCGATGGCGATGATCAGGCCGGCGCCGGTGAAAAGGCCGGTGATGAGGGCTTGCAGGGTTTGATTCACGATGATTCCGTTTTCTGCTTCGGGGATACGCAAACACTTCATTCGGGTGGGCGCTGCGTACTGAAGCCGGGAAACGGCCGCGCTCGTGGCCCTGGATACCGGCTTTCGCCGGTATGACGTCATTACTATTTATTTATGTAGCCGCGCAGCCATGCCTGGCTCCTTTCGTAGCCAGTGGCCGTTGCCTCCACGGCATGCCACCATGATAAATGCATTCCACTGCTCTCTCATGAAACTGCGCCGCCTCCCTCCCCTGCATGCGCTCGAAGCCTTCGAGGTGGCGGCGCGCGAGTTGTCGTTCCGCAAGGCGGCGGAGGCGCTGCACCTGACGCCTTCGGCGGTGAGCCACCAGATCAAGGGGCTGGAGGATTTTCTCGGCTTCGCGCTGTTCCGCCGCATGAACCGCTCGCTGGAGCTGACCGAGGGCGGGCGCGATTATCTGCGGGTGACGCAGGACAGCCTGGACAGCCTGCGCGAGGGCAGCCAGCAGACGCGGCAGCGCTACGGCCGTCACACCACGCTGAAGATCAGCGCCGGGCCGTTCATCGCCAGCGAGATCATTGTGCCGGCCCTGCCCTCGTTCCAGAAGGAATACCCGCACATCGACCTGAGCATCGAGACCACGCTGCACCCGGTGGACCTGCGGCGCGAGGACATCGATATCGCGCTGCGCTTCGGCAGCGGCCGCTGGCCCGGCGCCACTGCCCGGCACCTGCTGACGGTGAAGGCGGTGCCGGTATGCTCGCCGGCGCTGGCGAAGAAGCTGGGCCGGGTCACGCCGAAGGACATCGGCGACATCAGCCTGATCCATTCGACGCCGCTGCCGGAAGGCTGGGCGATGTGGGCGGAGCTGTCCGGCGCCAAGCTGGGCAAGCCGAAGGGCGATCTGTGGCTGGACAGTTACTTCGCCATCCTGCGCGCGGCCGAGCAGGGTGTGGGCCTGGCGCTGGGCATGGTGCCGATCGTCAATCCCTGGCTGAAGGAGAAACGCGTGGTGATGCCCTGGCCGAAGCTGCAGATGGAAATCCCGCAGGGTTATTACCTGGTGCACCGGCCGGCGGATGCGAACCGGGTGGAGGTGCAGGCGTTCTGCAACTGGCTGTTCGAGCTGCTCAACGAGCAGACTGCGGAAGTCTGAGCCTGGGCTAGTTGTGGCCTTACCTGAAGAACAATAAGGCCGCCCTACTTTTACTCCCCTCCTCTCTGCGCGCGTAACCAGGGTTTGCCTCTGTAAACTTACATGAGGTCATTCACCAGAGGGCCCTCTCCCGACCCTTCGGGCCACCCTCTCCCGCACGCGGGAGAGGGGACATCGGCTTGGGCAAGTGACGTTGGGCTTTGACTTGAATCCGCTTCACCCGAAGGCCGGTGCAATTTCGTTTGCCTGAGGCGGCGGCGAACCCTACCTTGGCGGGGTTCACCCATTCCCTGCATTTCCCATGGCGACGCCGGCACAGTTGTTCCAGTCCTTCTCGCGTTACCCGATGGGGGCGCGCCTGTTCTCGCTTGCGGTGACGCGGCGGGCGCCCTACTTCGCATCAATTTCGCCGCTGGTGCGCGAGCTGCGGCCGGGGCGCTGCGAGCTGCTGGTGCGTAATCGGCGCGCGGTGCACAACCACATCGGCACGGTGCACGCCATCGCGATGTGCAATATGTGCGAGCTGGCCGGCGGGCTGATGATCGACTCCAGCCTGCCGCGCGGCCTGCGCTGGATTCCCAAGGGGATGACGGTGCGCTATCTGAAGAAGGCCGAGACCGACCTGAGCGCGCTGGCGGAGGCCGTGCTGGATTTTCCGCCGGATTTCCGCGGTGACGTGGTGTTGCCGGTGAAGGTGCGCGACAGCGCGGGACAGGTGGTGATGGAGGCGGACATCACCATGTATGTCTCGCCGAAGAAATCGGACTGAGCGGTGAACGGCACCTGGCTGGATACCGTGGTCACGCCCTGGCGACGCGCCCGGGTGCATCGCGGGCCGGGCTCGCGCACGCGGGCCGACCTGCATTTCATGCATCTGCCTGGCGCCAGCATTCGTTACCGACTGGCCGGCGCGGGAGCGCGCACCATCGTCTTCTGCGCCGATCCGCCGGTGACGCTGGAGCTGTATGACGAGTTGATCGCCGAACTGGCCGCGGACTTCCGCGTGGTGGTATTCGAGATGCCGGCCTTCGGCCTGTCGCTGCCGCGACTGGGCCTGGACTTCGGGCTGGAGGCAATGGCCGGGGTGATTCGCGAATTCCTGCAGCAGCTGGCGCTTGGGCCTTATGTGCTGGCCTTTCCCTGTGTGCCGGCTTACTCCGCGCTGTGGCTGGCGGCCCATCATCCGGAACTGGTGAGCGGCCTGGTGCTGATGCAGGCGCCGGACTGGCAGCAGGAGCTGCACTGGAAGCATGGGCGCGATCCGAAGAACATACTCGGGCGGCCTTACATCGGGCAGATCTTGCTGCGCCTGTTGCGGCGCAAGCGCGCCGGGATGTGGTACCGCGTGGCGCTGGGGCGGCAGGAGTTGCTGGAGCACTTCACCCATACCACGCAGTGTGCCTTCGATCATGGCGCGGGGTTCAGCCTGGCTTCGGCTTTTCAGCGTCATCTGAATGGGGCGGAGCCGGCGTTCGTCAGCATCGATCAGCCGGCGCTGGTGGTGTGGGGCGAGGCTGACCGCTCGCATCGTGAGACGGAGCGGGAATCGATCCGGCGTTATCTGCCGCAGGCGCGCGTGGTCAGCTTTGCGGAGGCGGGGCATTTTCCGGAGCTGGAGGCGGCGGCGCGCTTTGCAGCGGAGGTGCGGGCGCAGTTCGGTTGAGTGCGCGGCAGTATCGTAGCCCGGCAAACGTGCGGGGTTAGCCAGGGTGCACCTGAGCGGCGCGGCAGGCCCCGGGTAGCGCTGCGCGCTTCCCGGGCTACGGGCTGCGTGCGCAGTTCGGTTGAGGGTACGAACGGTGCGGGAGGACTTAAACTGGGCGGGTCTGCCACAACCTTGCCGCCATGCCCTCCTCGCCTCATCACCAGGCACCCCGACACATCGCCATTGCCGCCATGCTGCTGTCGCGGCTCAACCGGCTGGTACCGCTGGACCTGGGCGCGATCAACCTGATGGCGGGAGTGCGCGCGGCCTTCGCCTGCGCGGTTCCGGTGCTGGTCGGCGAGCTGAGCGGCAACAATCATCTGAGCTGGGTGGCCATCGCTGCGTTCTGGGGCTGCCTGTCGGATACCGGCGGCGCCTGGAGCGATCGGCTGGCGGCAATGGGGGCTTTCACGGCCATCGCGGCGGTGGGCTGTTTCATCGCCACCCTGGTCGATCCGTATGCGGGCCTGGCGGTGGCTTTTACCTTCGCCTGGTGCTTCCTGTGCAGCCTGGCGCGGGTCTACGGCAACGCCGCGGCCACCGTGGGGCTGCTGCTCAACAGCGCCGTGCTGGTGACGCTGGGCGTGCCTGCCGGCGGGCTGGATGAAGCCTTGCAGCTGGGCGGGCTGACCATCGTTGGCGGGCTGTGGTCGATGCTGCTGGCGCTGGTGCTGTGGCGCCTGCAACCGTATGGACCGGCGCGCAAGGCGGTGGGGCGCTGCTGGCTGTCGGTGGCGGAGTATGCCGCCGCGCTGTCGCAGCAACTCGGCGCGCATGCCGGCGGCGCACGCTGGAGCACGGTGGCCAGCGCGCGGCGCCGCGCCAGCCGCGAGGCGATCGAGAGCGCGCGCGAGGTGATCGTGGCCACGCGTCGCACGCGCGCGGGCATGACCGGCCCGATGCAGCGCCTGCTGGCTCTGCTGGCCGATGCGGACCAGGCCTATGCCGGCCTGATCGGGCTGAACGAGCTGCTGGAGGCGGCGAGCGCGGAGACCGCCGACGACGGTGCGCGCCGCATCATGCGCGTGCTGGTAGGGCGGCTGGCGCAGCGCGCCGAGGCGCTGGCGCAAACCCTGGAAGGCGAGAAAGCCGCACAGCAGCCGGACCTGAAGGCCCTGGCGGAGAAGCTGCGCAGCCGCACCGCCGCCAGCGGACGGCAGCACGAATACGCTTACGCCATCGAGCTGCTGCACCAGGTCTCGCGCTGGATCGACGCCGCTTTCGAGAACCTGAATCAACCGCAGACGCGGCAGACGCACCTGACTTCGATGGTGGAGCAGGCGGTGGCGCGGCAGCTGCGCTTCTCCGAGATCTTCGGCACGCTGCGCGCCAATCTGAACTTCGGCTCGGTCGCCTTCCGCCATGCGCTGCGGCTGGCGCTCACCGCCGCCACGGCGGTGCTGGCGACGCGCGTGTTCGGCATCGAGCGCGGCTACTGGATCAGCATCACCGCCATCGTGGTGCTGCAGCCGTACATGGTGGAGACCTGGCGGCGCACCTTCGACCGCATCGCCGGCAGCGTGCTGGGTGGATTGATCGCCGCCTGGCTGATGCAGATGGTGACGACGCCGCTGCAGATGGCGTTGCTGATCTTCCCGATCAGCGTATTCGCCTTCACCCTGCGCACCGTCAACTACGCGCTGTTCATGCTGTGCATGACGCCGCTGGTGGTGATGATCGCCGAGCTGTTCCAGACCGGCGGCATCGGCGATGCGCAACTGGCCAGCCTGCGCGCGCTCGACAGTTTCCTCGGCGGTCTCCTTGGCCTGCTGGCGAGCTTTCTGCTGTGGCCGAGCTGGGAGGCGCCGCAGCTGCTGCGGCAGACGGCGGCGGCGGTGCGCGCGCATCGCGATTACCTGCTGGTGGTGCTGGGCGGCAAACCCGATGCGAAGGACCAGGACATCGGCGCCGCGCGGCGCCAGGCCGGACTGACCAGCAACAACGCCGAGGCCTCGCTGCAGCGCGTGCTGAGCGAGACCCGGCTGCTCAACCGCGCCGATGCCGAGCCGACGCTGATCATGTTGGCCTGCCTGCGCCGCATGGCGGGCGCCATCGTCACGCTGACCCTGTTGCCGCAGTTCACGGCGGGGGCGCCGCCGCAGCCGGGCTTTGCGGTGATTCGCCGCTGGGCCGACGATGCCCTGTCCGACATCGCACAGGCGCTGGAGCGGCGGCACGCGCCGGCCGAGCTGCCGGCGCCGCCGGAGTTGCTGGCCAAGGCTTCGGGCAAGGCGGATGTGGAACTGCTCCAGGCCGCTTCCGAGGTGATCGCGTGGAACGAGTTGCTGCGCTTCCGCCGTCAGCTTGAAGTGTTGCATGAGGCGGTGGTGCGGCTGGCGCATCCGCCGCGCGAAGCGGCAGCCGCGCCGCTCACTGCGCCGTCAGCGTCACCTTGACTGTGGTTGCGCCCGCAGTGTTCTCCAACGTCAACAGCGATGCATTCGGCGCCGAGGTGACCTGCCCGCCGCTGACGGTGACGCTGTAGCCGTTCGGATAGTGCAGCGACAGCGGCACGTAGATCTGCGTCGGGCCGGCGGCGGCGCGTGGGGTGTAGCTGTAGCTGAAGGCGCCGCTGTCCGGATCGAAGGACAGGGCGGTCGGCGTGCCGGCGGTGAATTGCGGGTAGGTGCGTTCCAGCAGCTTGAGCTTGTCGGCCTTGACGGTGGACAGGTCGGCATCGTTGGTGAACAGGCCCTGTGCATTGGAGCCGGCTGAGGTGGTCGGATCATGCCAGTTCTTGTAGGCCCAGTACTGCCAGCCGAGCAGGTGCTGGTCGAATTCTGCGGTGGAGCGGCTCAGGTCGCTGAGCAGGTCGGTGGCGCCGAATTCGGTGAGCAGCCGCGCCGCGCCCAGCCGGTCGGAGCCGGCTTCGCCGACATGCAGCACATCGGCGTCGAGCAGGTCGCAGCTGATGTTGTTGAGGCCCAGCAGGGTCAGCGAGGTGGTGGGGCAGTACAGGTGCCAGGAGAAGCCGAGGTTGGCGTCGGTCACCGGCGTCTTGGCGCCGAGGTAGGTGGGGGCGCCGTAACTGATCAGCACCAGGGGCTCGAACCAGACCAGGTTGGACGGATCGTGCTGGCGGATGCCGGCGAGCATGTGCTGCTGCATGGCCTGCAATTTGTTCTCGTCGAAGCCGGCGCAGCCCAGCGGCGGCAGGCAGGTGGCGAAGTTGGTGCCGGACCAGGGCTCGTTGATCAACTCGTAGCCCATCAGGTAGGGCTGCTGCGACCACTTCGCCGCCACCGCTTCCCAGGCGCTGCGGTAGTAGTCCCACAGGTTGTTCTTGTTGTTCCACAGGTTGTCGTAGGTCAGCGATGTGGCCGGCTGGAACAGGTTGCCGGGGAAGCCGGCGTTGAACAACAGGGGCACGCCGTCGTCGTATACCGCCCAGTCGGGAAAGCCTTCGCCGAAGAACTTCTCGTTGTACATGTCTTCGTGGAAGTCGAGCAGCACCCAGATCTTGCGCGAAGCCAGCAGCTGCACTGCGCGGTCGATCTGCTGAAGGTAGTTGGCGTCGACCATGCCCTGCTGCGGCATCACCCCGGCGAACAAGACGCCCAGGCGCACCGAGTTGAAGCCGTGGGCCTGCAGCCAGTCGGCGTCGGCGGCGGTGAAGCCTTCGGCGGTGTCGGGCGGCGCGTAGGGCTTGAGTTTCCACACGGCGTTGAGGCCGTGCAGGATCACCACGCGGTTCTGTTCGTCGACCAGGAAGCTGCCGTCGCGCCGCAGCTGCGGCGTGGCTGTGGAAGCGCCGCTGCCGGCGGCACCGGAACTGCCACCGCAGCCTGCCAGCGAGCAACACAGCAGCGCCGCAACCATTGAAAGCCCGAGCTTCATCCCCTACTCCCGCCGAGCCACTGTGTATGGTGGCTTTGATGCTGAAACGCTAGGCGCATCCGGCGCAGTTCGCTTGACAGATGGCGACAGCAGCCCCGGCGCCCTGCGCGATCTCGCCCCTTTGGCGTAGGCCGTGGGGGCAGACCCGGGCTAGGATTGCCGCAGGAACGCGCTCCTGCCTACCGACCCGGATTCCCCATGGCCTTTGTCATCGACGCAACCCTGGATATCGACGCTCCCGCCGAACTGGTGTGGCAGGTCATCACGGATTTTCCGCGCTACGGCGATTGGAACCCGTTCCTGCGCGCCTGCAGCACCACACTCAAGCCGGGCGATCCGATCGACCTGCAGGTGCAGCTGTTCGCCTCGGGCCCGCGGCCGCAGCGCGAGTGGATGCTGACGCATACGCCGGGAAAGGAGTTCAGCTACAGCATGAAGCCGGCGCCGCTGAGGGCGCTGCATAGCCGGCGCTCGCACACGGTTACGCCGCTGGGGCCGGAGCGCAGCCGTTACGAATCGCATTTCGAGATCGCCGGCTGGCTGCAGCCGCTGGTGCGCGGGCTGCTCGGCAGCAAGCTTGAACAGGGCTTTGCCGGCATGACGGCGGGCATCAAGAGCCGGGCCGAGCAGTTGCGCAAGGAACAGCGGTCGCGGGGATAAGCGCGGTCCCGAAAGAGGGGCGATTCCCGGCGTCAACAGCGACGCCGGAGTCGGCAATCGCGCCGGGCCCGCTACTCGCCGCGCAGATTGCAGCTGCAGGTCTCGCCATGGTGATGGACCTCGTCGAGGTCTAAAGCATCCGCGTCGTTCGTCTGCGCGGGATCTGCGTCAGCGCTCCCGCCACCGGGCACGGTCGGCTGCGCCGAATTGCGCCGCCCTTGCATGAAGCTCGGGGCCCAGGCGGTCCGGTTGTTTTGCGCGCGGTTCAATTCAGGCTTGCCCGCAGTTCCCTGGCGGAAGCCACCATCGCCGCCAGCGCAGCCTCGGTCTCGGGCCAGCCGCGCGTTTTCAGGCCGCAGTCCGGGTTGACCCAGAGCCGCGCCGCCGGCACCACGCTCAGCGCCCTTTGCAGCATCTCCGTCATCTCCTCGCGCGGCGGCACGCGCGGCGAGTGGATGTCGTAGACGCCGGGGCCGATGTCGTTGGGATACTTGAAGTCGGCGAAGGCATCGAGCAGCTTCATCCGGGAGCGGGAGGTCTCGATGGTAATGACGTCGGCGTCCATCGCGGCGATCGACGGCAGGATGTCGTTGAATTCCGAATAGCACATATGGGTATGGATCTGCGTGTTGGTGCGGACGCCGGAAGCGGTAATCTGGAACGCGCGCACCGCCCAATCCAGGTAGTGCTGCCAGGCGGCCTTCTTTAACGGCAGGCCTTCGCGGATCGCCGGCTCGTCGATCTGGATCACCTTGATGCCGGCGGCCTCGAGGTCGCAGACTTCCTGGCGCAACGCCAGCGCCAGCTGCATCGCCACCTCTTCGCGCGGCAGGTCGTCGCGGACGAAGCTCCAGAACAGCATGGTGATCGGGCCGGACAGCATGCCCTTCATCGGCTTGCTGGTCAGGCTCTGCGCATAGCGCGCCCATTCCACCGTCATCGGCCGCGGGCGCGACACATCGCCGTAGATCACCGGCGGCTTGACGCAGCGCGAGCCGTAGCTCTGCACCCAGCCGTTCTCGGTGAAGACGTAGCCCTCCATCAGCTCGCCGAAATACTCGACCATGTCGTTGCGCTCGGCCTCGCCGTGCACCAGCACATCCAGGCCTAGTGCTTCCTGCTTGGCCACCGCCTCGCGGATCGCCGACTTCATCGCCGACTCGTATTCCTCCGCCGAGGATTTGCCGCCCTTGAAGGCGGCGCGGGCGGCGCGGATATCCGCGGTCTGCGGGAACGAGCCGATGGTGGTGGTCGGCAGCAGCGGCAGCTTGAGCGCCTCATGCTGCTGCTGGATGCGCTCGGAGAACGGAGCGCCGCGCTGGGCGCTGCGCTCGGTCAGCGCCGCGACGCTGGCGCGGACCTGCTCGCGGTGGATGGCGGGCGCCTGCTTGCGGCTCTGCACCGCGGCGCTGGCTTCCTGCAGCTGGCGCCAGACCACGGCCTCGCCCTCGTGCACGGCGCGCTTGAGCGTGGCAATCTCGTCGAGCTTCTGCGTGGCGAACGCCATCCAGCCGCGGATTTCCGGGTCCAGCTTCTTTTCCAAGCTGAGGTCGGTCGGCACATGCAGCAGCGAGCACGACGCCGAGATCCAGAGCCTTTCACCGAGCGCCTTTTTCGCCGGATGCAGGATCGACAAGGCCTTGGCCAGATCCGTGCGCCAGAGGTTGCGGCCGTTGACCACGCCCAGCGACAGCACCTTGTCTTGCGGCCAGTTGGCCAGGAAGGTGTCGAGCTGCTCCGGGGCGCGCACCAGGTCCAGGTGCACGGCGGCGACCGCCAGCTCCTTGAGCATGGGGGCGTGTTCGGCCACGCTGCCGAAGTAGGTCGCCAGCAGCAGCGAGGGACCGGCGCTGGCAAGCTCGCGATAGACCGCGGGATAGGCATTCAGCCACTGCACAGGCAGATCGAGCGAGAGGATCGGCTCGTCGAGCTGCACCCACTCCACGCCCAGCGCCTTCAGCTCGCCGAGCAAAGCCCAGTAGACATTGAGCAGCACGCCGACCAGCTTGAGCTTGTCGAAGCCGGGCTCGGCCGATGCCAGCCACAGCCAGGTCAGCGGCCCCGGCAAAACCACCTTGACCTTGTGGCCCAGCGCCTGCGCTTCGCGCACTTCCGGCAGCAGCCAGTCGCGGTTGAGGGTGAAGCGGGTCTCCGCGCCGATCTCCGGAACCAGATAGTGGTAATTCGTATCGAACCACTTCTTCATTGCCAGCGCCGGCTGTGCCGGCGTGCCGCGGGCCATGTCGAAATAGCCGTCGAGATCGATCGGTGCCTTGAAGCCGAAGCGCTTCGGCGCGGCGGACACCAGCGCCGTCACATTGTGCAGATGATCATAGAAGGCGAAGTCGCCGACGCTGACCAGATCGAGGCCGGCGGCCTTCTGCAAGGCCCAGTGACGCTTGCGCAGGTCCCGGGCGGTTTCGCACAGCGCGGCCTTGTCGAGCGCCTTCTTCCAGTAGGCTTCGACCGCCATCTTCAGTTCGCGGCGGGCGCCGATGCGGGGAAATCCAAGGATATGTGCGACGGACATGGCGATTTCATTCGTGGGGGTTGCAGGTGAGTTATCCTCCGGCATGTTTCACCATGATTCAATATCCGCAAATTACAGTTTATGTTGAAAATAATTCATGTCCAACTCTCCTCTTGAAATTCGCCATCTGCAGACCCTGATCGCACTGGCGGACACCGGCACGCTGGCCAAGGCGGCAGACCGGCTGTTCGTCACGCAGTCGGCTCTGTCGCATCAGCTGAAGGCACTGGAAGTGCACTATTCCACCGCCCTGTTCGAGCGCAATACCAAACCGCTGCGCTTCACCCAGGCCGGCACGCGACTGCTCGCGCTGGCGCGCAAGGTGGTTGCGCTGGCGGCCGATGCGGAGCGCGAAGTGGCGCAATGGGTGTCGGGGAATAGCGGCGAGCTGCGCGTGGCAGTGGAGTGCCATACCTGCTTCGACTGGCTGATGCCGGCGATGGATGCCTTCCGTGACCACTGGCCGGAAGTCGAACTGGACCTGATCAGCGGCTTCCAGACCGAGCCGATCGCCCTGGTCGAAGGCGGTTCGGCGGATTTCGCGGTGATCCACGATGAGCCCGCCTCGCGCCCCGGTATCGTGACGGAGCATCTGTTCAGCTACGAGACGCTGGCGATCCTGTCGCCGAAGCATCCGCTGGCGCGGAAGCCGTATTTGCAGCCGAAGGATTTCAAATCCGAAATCCTGATCAGCTATCCGGTGGACGATCAGATGCTGGATGTCGTCCGGCATTTCCTGGCGCCGGCCAAGATCAAGCCGCAGCGTCGCAATGTGGAACTGACGGCGGCCATCCTCCAGCTGGTCGCCAGCGGACGAGGCATCGCCGCCCTGCCCGAGTGGAGCGTGAAGTCCTATCTGGATCGCGGGTACGTCATCGGCAAGTCCCTCGGGGCAAATGGCCTGGAATGCGAGCTGCACGCTGCCATGCCGGAGAGCCTGGCCGAGAAGCCCTATATGCGCGACTTCGTGGCCAAAGTCAGAGGGGTGTCCAGACGTGCCGGCAAAGGGCCTGCTCTGACAAAATAGCGCAAGCCGGTTACAGCAACGTCATGACCGAATTGCTCCGCCAGAAGCTCAAGGAAACCGCGTCACTTCCGCAGCCAAGCAAGCGCTGCTCCGGTCCTTGAGATGGAAAACTTTCAAGTAGCCGCCTCGTCCGATATTCGGCAATTCATCGGGTTGATCCACGGCGTGGGCGCGAGGTCCGTGGCTTAGGCTTAGGGACGGGCTTCGCCGGTCTCTGAGTGCCGGCCTTGATCACCTTCACCAAGGAGGCACCCTTGCGGTCGATCACGCCGCGGGCCATCGCCTGCGGCTCGGGAGCGATGAGCGTGGCCGTGTTGAAGCCGCTGCGCCGCAGCGCGGTTTCCGCTTCGGCAACCGAACTGAAGTGCAGATGGACGCGGCCGCGCACGAAGCCGCCCAGCAACTTGCCGAAGGCACGGGTCTGGGCGCCGCGATTGTCCGATGCCAGGTGCAGGTCGGAGAAGTAGACGCCTCGCTTGAACGATTTCAGCACGGTGGCGAAGCGCCGCCACATGCCCCGCACCGCAGTGGTATCGAAGTAATTGAGCAGGCCTTCGGTGATGATGGCCAGGCCCTGCTCCGGATCGAGCGACTGCGCCAGCGTCGCCAGCGACAATTCGCCGTCATCGGCGAGCGCATCGAGGGCCACCACGCGATGCTGCGGCGTCTCCAGCCCGGCGGCGGCAAGCCGCCGGCGCTTGCGCTGCGCCATGTGCGGCAGATCCGCTTCGATATAGTGGATGCGCTTGCCGTAGCGCTTGGCGAAATCCCAGCCGCGCGGCGACAGGCCGGCGGCGACTTCGATCACCTGACTCACCGCGCCGCTCTCGATCGCCTGGTCGAGCAGCGCATCGATGGCGCGGTGGCGCGCCAGCAGGAAGCCTTCCAGCGTCGGCCCGCCAAGTCGGCGCGAGCCGAAGTTGAGCGGCCGCATGGCGTGGTACAGGGCGCGCCCTTCCGGTGTCACCAGGCCGGGATGCGACAGGCCGTGACGGTACCAGACGTAGCCGGTGTAATGCGCGGTGGGGCTGATCGCATCGGAGCTGCGCTTCGGCAGGGGGATTTTCATGGCAGCGAATCTTGTCATGGCAGTGCATCCCCTGCGGTGAGCGAGAGGTGAGAGACGCTGTTGAGCTTCATGGCTTCCTCCGCGCTGCCGGCTGTGTTTGTTTGTGCCTTGCCGGGCAGGTGTCGAGTGTAGCGAAGGATGAGGCGGATCACCTGCGGGCGCGATCAGGGCTCCGCAACGGGGTCCATAAGCGGCCTTCTGCCTTTACAATCGTGCCTGCAGGAGCCCACAAGGATGGTCATGGATAGTTCCCGGCACAATTTCATCCTAAATACCGACAGCTACAAGCTGACGCACTATCTGCAATATCCGCCGGATACCCGGCGCATTTCCAGCTATATCGAGAGCCGCGGCGGCGCTTTTCACGATGTGCTGTTCTTCGGCCTGCAGGCCTTCCTCAAGGAATACCTGAGCCGGCCGATCAGCCGTGCCGATATCGACGAGGCCGAGGAAGTTGCCATGGCCCACCTCGGTTTCTTCAACCGCAAGGGCTGGGAACACATCGTCAACCGTCACGGCGGCTTCCTGCCGGTGGAGATCCAGGCCCTGCCGGAAGGCACGGTGGTCCCCAGCCAGGTGCCGGTGGTGCAGCTGGTCAACACCGACCCGGAGTGTTTCTGGGTGCCGAGCTACCTGGAAACGTCGCTGCTGCGCGCGGTGTGGTACCCGAGCACCGTGGCCAGCCTGTCCTTTGCCTGCAAGAAGGTGCTGCGCCACTATCTGGAGGAGACTGCCGACACGCTCGACGGCCTCGACTTCCAGCTGCACGACTTCGGCGCCCGGGGCGCCACCAGCGAGGAGGCTGCAGGGCTGGGCGGCGCCGGGCACCTGCTCAATTTCCACGGCACCGATACCCTGGCGGCGCTGATGGTGGCGCGCCGCTGCTACAGCGAGCCGATGGCGGCCTTCAGCATCCCCGCCTCCGAGCACAGCACCATGACCAGCTGGGGACAGGCCGGCGAGCGCGAAGCCTGCCGCAACATGATCCGGCAGTTCTCCGGCCCGCAGAAGGTGCTGGCCTTCGTCATCGACAGTTACGACGTGTGGAACGCGCTCGACCACATTGTCGGTGAAGACCTGCACCGCGAAGTGGTGGAGAACGGCGGCCGCATTGTGGTGCGCCCCGACAGCGGCGATCCGGTGGCGGTGGTGCCGCGCGTGATCGAGCACCTGATGCGCCGCTTCGGCCATACCCAGAACAGCAAGGGCTACCGCGTGCTGCCGCCCTATATCCGCATGATCCAGGGCGACGGAGTGGACCTGCATTCGCTGCCGCGCATCCTGGAAGTGCTGAAGATGCGCGCCATCAGCACCGAGAACCTGGCCTTCGGCATGGGCGGCGGCCTGCTGCAGAAAATCGACCGCGACACGCTGAAGTGGGCAATGAAGGCCAGCTGGGGCGAGATCGGCAGCGGCACGCGGGACATCTTCAAGGACCCGGTCACCGATCCGGGCAAGCGCAGCAAGGCCGGGCGCTATGCCGTGGTGCGGGATGGCGACAGTTACGCCGCGGTCAGGGAAGACGCGCTGGACGGGCGCGAGAACCTGCTGCGGCCGGTGTACCGCGACGGCAAGCTGCTGCTCGATGAAAGTTTCGCGCAGCTGCGGGCTAGGGCCACAGAGCATTTCGAAGGCGCCTACCGGCGCGACGTCGCCGCGCTCGCCGACCGACAGCGCAGCGCCTGATCCGCTACGGCCTTGCCGTCTCGAAGTTCTGCGCCTGATTGCCCGGCGCCCTGCCGAGCGCCAGCCAGCGCATCGCGGCACCGGCTTCGGTAGGGCGCATGGCGTGGATCTGGTGGAAGGTGCTCAGTGCCATATCGCAGACCATGGCATCGCTGACGCGCCCTTCGCGGTGCGCGGCCGGCACCTCGAACACCACCGCGCCGTACTTGAGCGAAGCAGGGTGCATCGCCCGGGCCAGCAGGTCGGCGCCATCCTCATCGCTGGGCGGCGGACGCGGGTCCTGCGCCGCGGAGTGGAGCATGTTGCCCATCAGCTTGAGAAAGCTGCGGCGCTGTGCCGGCGTGAAGCCCTGGTTGACGGCGGCGGGGTTCTCGCCGGTCCACATGGAATAACACAGCGATGGGGCGCGCTCGCTGAAATCCTCCAGCAGCCCGCTCAGCATGGCGGCGCGCTCGGCCTGGGCGGAATCGCCCGCGCGCTGCAAAGCCAGTTGCTCGTCGGCATCGAGCGCATGCTGGGTCACGGCGCCGATCTGGCCTTCCATCGCGTCCTGCGCCAGCAGCGCCGCCACGTCCTGGCGCAGCCGCTGCAGGTGTGCCGGCGCGAATTCGCGCAGGCCCTGCGCCAGGGGCGCGAATTCCGCACTACCGAAATACTTGTCCACTTCGGCCAGAAAATAGTCCTGCTCCGGCAGATCCTTTCCATCCAGCCGCACGCGATCGACGACGTGGTTGTGCAGCAGCTGCGCGACATCGGGCCACCACAGGCTGTTGGGCGGCGTGCCGATGGCCTTGTCAATGAAGGCCTGCGGAATGCCGCGCGCGGTGAAGGTCTCGACGAAGCTGTCGTTGGCGCGCTCGCTGTCGGCCCAGCTGAACTGGTTCGACTCGGAATGAAAACCCAGGGCGGCATCGGCTTCGAGCACACGCAGCGGCACGCTTTCAAAGGCCAGGGTGCAGGCGCTGGCGCAGCGATGCCGTGCCACCACGGTGGCGATGTGCGCATTGCGCAACACGCGCGCGACGCCGCGGCCGGCCACCATCCAGCCGCCGCCGCTGTTGAGCACCACGCTATCCACCTGCGGGTGATGCGTCAGCGCCGTTTGCAGGCTGGCCGGCGCGGCGTAGCCGAAGGGGCCGGCGTAGACCAGAGTGCGCCCGCCATTTTCTAAAGTGATGGCAAATTCGCCGTAAGGGTCGGCGTGGCTGGCGATGCCGACCAGGGCTTTCAGCGGGCGGTAATTGCTGGACAGCAGAAACAGCAGCAGCAGGCCCATGAAGGGCACCGCCACGCGCGGCAACGCATGCTCGACGATGCCCTGCCGGTCCTCGCTCGCCGCCCACAACCAGAGGCTGCCGGCGATGTACCAGATCGGCATCAGCAAGGTGATTGCCGCCAGCGCCAGCCACCAGGGGCGCGGGTCGATGTCGTCGCGCACGCTGTAGATCACCCAGTAGAAAGCCAGCACCAGCGCCAGCAGGGGGATCACGTAAAACAGCAGAAAATGAAAATGGAAGCGGCTGACCTGGTCCATCTCGGTGGACGTGGACGCGGCCGCAAGCGGCTCGGCTACGACAAGCGCCGGCTTGTCCCGCAAAGGGGGCGTCGCGACAAGAGGGGCCGGACTCACGGCAGTCGGCTGCGCAGGCGGCGGCAAGGGCTGCAGCTGCGCCGCAAATGCCTCGCGCAGCGACATCCATACGCCATCGTCGACCCGCTGCACCGGCGTGGCCTCCGACAGGGAGCTTCGGCTGTGCAGCAGCACCATCAACGGCCACGGGTAGGGGCCGAGCGTGCGTCCTGCATGCCGGAAGCGCCAGTGTGTCGTCACGGTCTCATTCATGGTTCGCCGACACGGCTAGTCTAACCGCGACGACAGCACGGGACCTTACAGCACGGGAGCGAAGCCCGCGCTGTCACAATCGGCGGGCAGGCACCATTTCCCCTTTACGTCACCCCGCGTCCGTGGGACGGCGGGGTGACGCGTCAGAGCTTATTTGGCGCCGGGGTTGAGCGTGCCGCTTAGTTGAGAGGATGCGGAGAATTTCACCACTTTGCGCTCGGCGATCTGGATCGTCTCGCCGGTGCGCGGGTTGCGGCCGCTGCGGGCCTTGCGCACGCCGACCGACAGCGAGCCCAGGCCGGGCAGGCTCACCCGATCTCCCGCAAGCAGGGCTTGCGTGATCTGCTTGGTCATTACATGCACCACTTCATGTGCTTGCACCTTGCTGATCGAAAGCTGCTCGCTCAGATGGTCCGTCAATTGCTCCAAGGTCATTGCCGCTTCTCCTTAGTTATCTTTAGAGGCACGCCGGCTGTATTTCCAGCGTGTGCATTGTAATTCTACCCGCAAGTCGCCGTGCGAGCCGATTACAGACCCTTGGCAGACGACTAAGTTCTCGCAAACATCTCCAGGGCGGACCAAAGCAGGGCACGCATCGCTTCGTTTTTCGCGCGCGCCTCGGCCTCGGCCTTTACCGTTTCCAGCACCATGCCCACCGCCAGGCGCGCACGCTCCATCGGATGCGGACACTGCAAGGTACTGAATTCGATCTGGATCATCAGCAGCACGGCATGATTGCGGCGGCGCACTTCTTCCAGCAGGGAGGGAAAGCGCTGCCGCGCGCGGCGGCACCAGCCGTGCACCGCGGCGTGCTCCACCGAGTAGTCGAGATAGGCGGTCCAAGCGCCGCGGATGCGCTCGAGACCTGGCCGCATATTGCCGGCTTTACTCAGGACGCTGTTCAGGCGGCCCTCGAAAAAGCGCAGCTGCAGCGCGCTGCAAAAATGTTCGACGCCGCCGAATTCATCGATGAAGTCCTCTTCGGCGATGCCCACTGCCTGTGCAATCGCGGCGGCCGTCACCGACATGACATCGAGGCGGTCCATCAGCATGGGCACGGCCGCGAACAGCAGCTCACGGCGATCGGTACGAAGTTCGGCGGTCATGTGCAGTCCCCTGATTTTCCGCGCAGCGCGGTTATCCATTCAGGGTGTCACAGTCGGGCTCGCCAATTGGCGTCGGGGCAGCCGGGGATTTGATCCGCATCACGTTTTGCCCTCGGCTTTTCGGTTCAAGGGCACTTTACCTGCGTATTGTCGTAAAATGTTCCCTCGGGTCGCGGGCGGTCATAGTGCCGCCGCCGGGCGACATCTACAGTCGGGCCATCAAGCACAATCGCGTTTGAAGGACGAAGAAATGCAGCAGACCCCGCAACAGTCACCGGCCATCGTGCCGCGCGAAAAGCTCGACTTCGGGCTCGACGGCGACATTCCCAAGTACTGGTTCGGCGGCGATCCGTTCAAGACGCGGTTCTTCGATGCCCTGTCGACCTTGTTCCCGGAAGGCGAAAAATTCTTCATCGTCTGCGTGCGCGATTTCAGCGAGCAGATCACCGATCCGCAACTGATGCAGGAGGTGCGGGATTTCACGCGCCAGGAAGGCCAGCACGGCATGGTGCACACGCAGTTCAACAATCGCCTGCAACAGCAAGGCATCAATGTGCCGCGGCTGCTGCAACGGCAGAAAGATGTCATGTTCGGCGTGTTCCGCCGCTACTTCTCGCGCCGCTATACGCTGGCGCAGACCGCCGCCTCGGAGCACATGACGGCGGTGATGGCGCACAGCTTCTTCGAGCGCAAGGAGATCCTGCAGGACACCGATCCGCGCATCCGCGCCATGTACGCCTGGCACGCGATCGAGGAAATCGAGCACAAGGCGGTGGCCTATGACGTGATGCAGAAAGTGGCCAAGGTCGGCTACTTCACCCGCATCATGGCCATGATGCACGTGTCCTGGGGCCTGCCGCTGCACACCTTCCTCATCATGGCCCACATGTTTCAGGTCGACGGCTTCAGCTTCGGCCAGCGCATCGGGCTGTGGCTGCGCGGCCTGTGGTGGCTGTACAAGCCGGGCGGCCTCTACGCGCCGGTGCTGGGCCACTACTTCGCCTACTACAAGCCGGGCTACCATCCCTGGAAGGCCGGGCAGATGCGCACCTACAGCAGCTGGACCGACACCTTCGAGCGCACCGGCGATCCGATCGCCGCGGGCAACGCCTTGCATGCTGCCGGCATTTAAAGCGGCCTCATAAAACAATCATACGGCCCGGCTCACGCCGGGCTTATCATTTGCGTCATCACTTCAGGGCCGGCCCCACATCCAATGAACAACAGCAAAACCGCATTTCTCACCGGCGCCAGTTCCGGCATCGGCCAGGCGCTGGCGCCGGAGCTCGCCGCGCGCGGTTACGATCTGGTGCTGGTGGCCCGGCGCATCGACAGCCTGGAGCAGGTGAAGAGCGTGATCGCCGCGCGCTTTCCGCAGCGGCGCGTCGAAGTCCGCGCACTCGATGTGACGCGCTACGAGGATGTGCAGGATGCCATCGCCGCCAGCGCAGCCGAGCGCGGCGGCCTGGACCTGGTCATCGCCAATGCCGGCATCGGCAGCACCAACCCGGTGGGCCATGGCAATTTCGCCGCGGATCGCGCGGTGATCGAAACCAATGTGCTGGGCGCCATGGCGACCATCGATGCCGCCGTGGCCCTGTTCCTCAAGCAGAATCGCGGCCAGATCGTGGTGATCTCCTCGGTGGCGGCGTTCCGCGGCCTGCCGGGCGCCGGCTCCTACAGTGCCTCCAAGGCCGCCATCGCGGTGTTCGCCGACGCCGTGCGGGCCGAGCTGCACGGCACGCCGATCCGCGTCACCACCCTGTTCCCCGGTTATATCGACACGCCGATCAATCAGGACATGAAGAGCCGTCCCTTCCTGGTCAGCGTCGACAAGGGCGCGCGCATCATCGCCGACCTGATCGAGCGCGGCGTGCAGACCTCGACCGTGCCGGTCTATCCCTGGAATCTGGTGGGTCGTCTGCTGCGCGTGCTGCCGACCGGGCTGCTGGCGAAATCGGCCAAGGGCGCGATGCCTGGCGGCTAGTGGCTAGTGGCAGCAGGCAAAGCCGCATAGTGCCGCTTCGTCATGCGCTTTTCACTAGTCACTAACCACTAACCACTAACCACTAATCACTGCTTTTACTTGTTCGTCAGCTTCTGCACCGCGCCCGGCGTGAACTCGTCGTCCGACGGCGTCACCGCCAGATCGTAGGGCTGATCCTCGTTGAAGGCAGCGGTGACGATGTAGCGGCCCGAGGCAAGGTCGTAGATCACTTCCGGTACGGTGGTGGCAGCCTGCACGCTCGGCGTGGTGACGAGGTGGCCTTCCTGGAATTTGTAAAGCTGGTCCTTGTTGTCGTAGCAATCCACCGCTTCGACATTCCAGCTGTCCTCGTCGAGATAGAAGCGCCGCAATTTGAAGGTGTGGTTGGCCGAGGGCTTCACCGTGGCCTCCACCACCCAGTAGCGGTGCAACTCGTAACGCGGCAAATCCTGGTTGAGATGGTGCGGCCGGATCAGGTCGCGGAATTTCACGGTGTTGCCGGCGATGCGGTTGGAGTTGTACGGAAGATAGAACTCCTTCTTGCCGATCAGCTTCCAGTTGTAGCGGTCGAGGGCGCCGTTGAACATGTCGACCTGATCGTAGAACTGGTTGCCGTCGGTGCCTTCGTAGGGGTTGTCGTATTGCACCGTCGGTGCGCGGCGCAGGCGCTTGAGGCCGGGCGTATAGAGCCAGGCGGCGCGGCCGCTGTCGCCGAGGCCGGCCTTGTCCTGCAGCAGGATGAAGGTGCCGGCCAGGCGTGCCGGCGACAGGGTCTGCGACAGGTAGCGCAGGAACTCGCCCTCGCCGTTCTTCAGCGTCACCGGATTTTTCGTGGTGGCGTAGTAGAACTTCACCTTCTCCAGGATCTTGGTCTGCTGGAAACTGCCGTCCGGCTGCGCGATGAACTGGTTGTTGAAGCGCACCACCGCTTCGCCGCGCCATTTCAGCTTGTGGTTCCAGATCGCCTCGGCGCCGGACTTGGGCTGCGGGAAGGGAAAGCCCTGCCTGCAGCCGTCAGGCTCGTCGCTGCCGAGCAGCTTGCAGCTGCCGGCATTGGCAGCCGTGGCCTTGTAGATGAAGTCCGGGTAAGAAACGGTGCGGTGCGTCGGATAGACGTTCAGCTTGTAGTCGGGGAAACGCCGCAACAGCTCCTTGTGCCCGGCGGTGAGATGGTCGGCGTAAGCGGCGTAGTTGTCGTGGGTGATGACGAACAGCGGCTTGTCGCCGTCGATCTCCGCATCGCGCGGGAATTCGCCGCTGAGCTTGCCGGAACGCGGATGGCCGCCGCTCCAGGCCGGGATGGTGCCGTCCTTGCTGGCGGCCTGCTCGGCACCGACCGGGGTCAGGCCGGGGGCGAGCGCGGGCAACTCATCGGCGCCGGCCAGGGCCGGCAACAGCGCCAGAAGCGCGAGAACGATCGAACGACGCATGGCAATACGGTCCCTGAGCAGGAAAAGCCTGATTTGTTTGATGAAGTCGCAAAGGGGATGCCATAACGGTCCGGCGCCCTCCGCGCATAGTTTACCTGCCGGGCCTGCGCCGCCCTTGTAGTAGGAATCATCTAAGAGCCGATCCTGTCCGGCATTTGCCAAAGCGCAGCGGCAACATGCCGAGCGGCCATTGCCTGTCCGGCGGATGTGCGAGAGTGTCAGCGCCTGAATCCCCAGCGCGCGGAAAACCATCCATTGGCCAAGAAGAAAACCACCAACGCCGAAGCCCTGCTCGAGGCGCATGTGCAATTCATGCTGCAGCAGTTCGAGGGCAAGGCGCTGCGCCCGCGCATCGAAAAGGAGGTCGACGCCCTGCTCGGCGACGCCGAACGGATTCATCTGAAGGACGTGGTCAGCCGCGAAGCGGTCAAGGAAACGGTGCGGGTCTACGCGGTCAAGCTGGAGCTGAACGCCGGCATTCCGGAGCTGGTTGCCGACATCGCCCACCGCCTGCATGCGCACGAGATCCACACGCAGACGCGCCTGAGCGAGCTCCTCTCCGACCAGCAGTTCGGCGAAATCCTCGACAAGGTGCTGGAGATGAAGGAGCTGCGCACCCGCCTGCTGGACGAGTCGGTGTCCAACCCGATCTACTCGGCCCTGGCGGCGGACATCGTCTACCACGGCATCAAGGGCTATCTGACGCAGAACAAGCTCACCGGCAACATCCCAGGCGCCGGCGCCGCGATGAAACTGGGCAAGTCGATGATGAACCGCGCCGCACCGAAGCTGGAAGGGGCGATCGAGGAGCGCCTGAAGGGCTATGTCTCGCGCAACATCCAGTCGACCCTGTCGGAAAGCCGGCGCTTCCTGCTCGACCGCTTCGACGAGGACTCGATCCGCGAAGTGGCGCTGGATGTGTGGGGGCAGCTCAAGCACAACAAGGTCTCGCTGTTCCGCGACTATCTGCGCGGCGCCGACATCGAGGATTTCTTCGTCATCGGCTACGAATACTGGCACCAGCTGCGCAAGACCGACTGGTATGTGACCCTGATCGACGCCGGCGTCGACGGTTTTTTCGACCGCTACGACGACAGCTCGCTGGGCGAGATCCTGGAAGAGATCGGCATTAGCCGCGACATGATTATGGCCGACGCCATGCGCTTCGCGCCGAAGCTGATCGAGGGCTTGAACCAGCGCGGGCTGCTGGAGCCGATGGTGCGGCGCAACCTGGAAGACTTCTACAGCTCCGACGCAGCCGCCGCGATCCTCAAGCCCTGAGAGCCCGGGCTACGCTTGCCGGGCGCGTAGCCGTTCCAGTTCGGCACCCTGCTGCCGGGCCTGCTGCATGCGGCTATAGCGGTAGATGCCGAAGGCGAGCACGCGCAGCACCGAGTTGAGGAAACGCTGCACCTCCTCTCGCAGGGGCTCTGCGCTGGCCAGTTCGAGCACGCCGAGCACCTCTTCATCGAGCAGGATGGGCAGCAGCAATAGATGCCGCGGCAGCACGTCGACGTGGGTCGAGCGCAGCCGGTAGTAATCTGGCGGCACCGCATCCACGCGCAACGGCTTGCGATCGGCGGCACACTGCCCGGCCAGGCCTTCGCCGAGACCGAAGCTCCGCTCCAGCTGTTGCGGGGAATCATAGGCATACAGTGCCAGGACGCGCAGGCGCAGCGCTGCTCCGGCTGCGGTCTCAGCCATATACAGGCCGCCCTGCAGGGCTCCGGTCTTGCCGACCAGCATGCCGATAATGGCGGCGGCGTTGCCGGGCAGATCGTCCCTGCCGGCGCGGATCAGCTCCTCCAGCTCGCCGACGCTCAACCCCCATTCGCGCGCACGCTGTTCCTGTTCCTGCCGCGCCAGCAACTCCAGGTCGGCCTGGCGCCGCCGCGTGTCGATGCGGTTGAGCGACAGGGCGGTGAAGAAGGCCAGTATCGCCAGCACCAGCGTAGTCGCCACGCTGGCCAGGGAGGCGCCCGCCTCGGGATTGACCTTGCCGGTGGCGGCGCCGGCCAGCTGCGCCGCGCCCAGCACCAGGGGCACCAGCACGCAGGCCGGCAGCAGCCTGCGGAAACTGCGTGCGCCGATGCTGCCGCGCGGAATCCAGCGCATGAACCCTTCCGCCGGCCGGCTCAGGATCAGCGCCACGGCGAGCAGCAGGAAGCACAGCGCGCTGTGCAGCGCCATGGGGGTGAACTGCCGGTACTTGTAAAAGCCGCTGGTGTTGTAGGAATAGCCCACGATCGCCGCCCAAACCATGGCCAGCAGCGGCAGCGCCAGCAACTGCGGATGCAGGAAGCGCGGCCAGCCGCGGCGGTCGAAGGCGAGCAGCGCCAGGCCGAGCAGGCAGAAACAACTGGCCGCGTTGGACGAGACGTGGCTGCGGTAGGCCTGGCCGGCATCTAGCTGGGAACGGAACAGCACCTCGTCGGGACACAGCGCCGTGCCGAACAGGACATCGGACAGCCGGGTCAGCCCGATCAGCAGGACCAGGGCGCCGAGCAGGAACACCAGACCGCGACGGCGTCCGCCGACCGGACCGTCCTTCAAACACCATAGCCCGGCACCGGCGAGCGCGAGCGCGAACGCGACCGCGGTCAGCGGGTTCATCGAGGTCAGACCGGGGGCGATCCGCTTCAGCGTCTCGATATGCAGCACCCAGCCGCTCAACACCAGGCAGACGATCAGCGCGGCGCACAGGATCAGCCGGCGGATTGCCCGGGGATAGATGACTTCGAATTCAGGTGTCGGAAGGCGTTTGCTCACGCCTTTATATTGACAGCTTGCGCGAAGAAAGCGGCAAGCGGATCAGCCCGCTCCCGCGCCGCTCGCGGCCCTCAAGCCGGCCTGCCGTCCGAAATAGGTGGCATCCGCCAGCGACATGCCGGAGCTGTAGCCGGCGCCCCAGCGCGGCAGGCCGCAGGCGGTGCGGCCGGCGGCATACAGGCCCGCCACCGGCTGCCGGTCGGCATTGAGCACTTCGCCGGTCGGCAGCGTATCCAGGCCGCCGAGAGTGAAGTGCGAATAGAAGCAGATGTCGATGCGGCAATCCAGCGCCACGAACGGCGGCGCAGTAAGCGGCTTGAGCCACTTCCTGCCCTTGCGGAACAGCGGGTCGCTGCCTTCCTGCGCAAAGCGGTTGTACAGCTCCACCGTGGATACCAGGGAGCCCTGCGGCAGATCGAGATCCTTCTCCACCTCCGCCCAGGTCTCGCCCGCCGCCGCGATGGTGATATTGGAGAACTTGCCGAAATCGGGCTCGGCGTAGGTCTCGTGATCCTGCAACAGGAAGATGCGGTTGCCGGCCTGCTGCAGGATATGCTGTGAGACGCGGCCGTGATAGCAGTCCTCGTTGATGAAGCGCTGGCCGCGCTCGTTGACGAAGATGCCCTTGATCAGCGACTCCGGCGGATACCAGGGCAGCGTGACGAAGCCCTCGTTCATGTTGATCGCGGCACCGCCGACGCTCTGGCCGAGCAGGATGCCGGAGCCGTCGTCGACGGTGCCGATGGGATGCTGCGAGCGCAGCAGATGCGGCGCGTGGCGCCGCACCATGTCGCGGTTCATGACGAAGCCGCCGGCACAGAGGACCACGCCGCGGCGCGCGCGCACGAAGCAGTCCTTGCCGTCGAGCCGGACCACCACGCCGTGCACGCGGTTGTCCTCATCGGCGATCAGCGCCAGCACGCGCGCGTTGTAGCGCACGTCGACACCGGCCGCGCTCACCCGCTGCGCCAGCACATCCATCAGGTAGCGGCCGCCGCCCATGCCCAGCCATTGCGGCGTGTGGCCGCGCGGGCAAGGCTTGGCCTGCTCGACGAAGGGCCACGCTTCCTCGCTGCCGCTCCAGATCAGGCAGTCGTCGGTGCTCGGCTCGACGATGCGCTGCGGGATGAAGGAGTTCTTGTACTTGACGCCCTGCGCCTGCAACCACTCGAAATGCCGCAGGCTGTTGTCGGCGTAGGCACGCACCTTGTCCGCGTCGGCATTGGGGCCGCCCGCCATCAGTAGATACTGGTACAGATCCTCGGTGCGGTCCTCGAAACCGGCGCTGCGCTGGATCGGCGTGCCGCCGCTGCCGCCGATATACATCTCGCCGCCGGACATGGCCGAGGTGCCGCCGCTGCCGGCGGTCACCTCGAACAGGGTCACTTTAGCGCCGGCCTGCACCGCTTCCAGGCTGGCGCAGGCACCGGCAGCGCCGAAGCCGACTACCGCTACATCGGTTTCCAGGTCCCAGGCCGGAACCTGTGAAAGACGGCAGGGCTGGTTGTGTGAGTACGAGGTAGTCATGGTGCGGGCTCAGAAATGGACGGTGCCGGTGATGCCGAAAGTGCGGGGATCGTTGAAATAGGCATCGGTGAGGCTGCCGAAGCCGGGACCGAAGTCGATCAGGTTGGTCGCCACCGCTTCGTTGGCGACGTTGCGCGCCCATACCGCCACATCGCCGCTGATGGAGCTGCCCAGGGGAATCTGGTTCAAGGCCAGACGCAGGTTGAGCAGGCCATAGCTCTTGACCTGGGTGTTCCTGGCGACTTGCTTGGTGTTGTCATAAGCCTGCGCACCGGGACCGCTAAGCTGGTAAGGATACAGGTAGTACGAAGTGGTATAAGCGTAGTCAGCCAGGGCCTCGAAGGTGCCCCAGGAGGTGCGCAGGAACTTGCTGTCGGCCACCAAGTTGAAGGTACTACGCGGCGCATGGACGAAGGCGCGGTTGTCCTTGACCTGCTCTCCGGCATCAACGAACGAGTTGTAGTGCGCGTCGAGGTAAGCATAGTTGGCGGAGAGGCGCGTACCGCGTACCGGCGTTACTGCCCCTTCCAGTTCGATGCCGCGCACAATCGCCTGGCCGGCGTTGCGGATGGTCGATGATGCGGCGCCTTTGCCGGTGAAGATCGACTCCTGCAGATTCCTGACGTTGTTCAAGAACATCGCGGCATTCAGTTCGGCCTTGCCGCCGAAGTAGGACGACTTCGCACCCAACTCGAAGGTTCTCTGCTTTTCCGGCTGGAACGGAGTCTTGGTTTCCGCAACATTATGCGGGCCATCCTGGCTCAGATCGCTGAACTCGCCGTTGAAGCCACCGCTCTTGAAACCCTCGGCATAACGGAAATAGGTATTGAGGTTTTCGTTGACCCTGTAGGCCGCAGTAAACGAGGGGGTGAAGGCCTCGAATCTACCTAAGGCATGAGTGCCTTGTGGAATCAGATATTGATATCCCGTCGGCGCCGCGCAACCAGCAGGGCCGGCGCAGTACCCGAAGATGCGATCCAGAGCCTTGAGTTCTTCGGTGTAGCGCACACCCGCAGTCAGGGTCAGATTGTCGAGCACCTTGTAGTCGACCTGGCCATAGGGCGCCCAGGCGTCGGTGCGGGTGCCGTACTGCGAATCGTAGTTCGCGCCGCCAAAAAAGAAGGTCTGCGGGTTATTGGTATAGCCGTCATCGTGGAAGTAATACAGGCCACCGACATAGTTCCAGCGGTCGAGATGGCCGACCCACTGCAATTCCTGCGAGACCTGGTGATACTTGGTCAGGCGCTGCGTTGCCGCCACCGCCGCTGGAGAGCCATCGTAGTCGGCCGCATCGCGGCTATCGAGATGGCGGTAGGCGCTGATCGACTTGAGCGTATTGTGGTCGCCGGCATTCCAGGTGAAGGTCAGCGAATGACCCTCGGTATGCACATGCTCGAACGACGGGGCATCGACACTGGCCGTGGTCTGCCGGTCCTTCGAGGCGTACGGTGCCAGGGCCGCGTAAAGCGGGAAACTGGGGTCAATATTGTAGAGTTGGCCGAACTCTCCGTTCTCGTCGATATTGGTTTTGTCGAAACGATAGTCCGCCTGCAGGTCTTGCGTCAGGGCGAAATTCGCCGCCAGCCGCAGGCCGGTGTTGCCGCGGTTGTTGAGATTGTCGGTGGAGCTGCCGGGCGTGGTATTGACCCAGCCGTCGCGGCGGTCGGAGATGACGCCGAGCGAAATGCTGGCAATGCTGATCTTGGGCAGGTCCAGCGACAGCTTCTCGACGTGCGAGCCATAGTTGCCGGCCGACACACTGGCGTCGCCGCCAAACACGCCAGTGGGCTTACGCGTCACCAGGTTGATGGCGCCGCCGATGGTGTTGCGGCCGTACAGAGTGCCCTGTGGGCCGCGCAGCACTTCGACGCGGTTGAGGTCGACCACGTCGAATACCGAGCCTTGCGACTTGCCGAGGTAGACGCCGTCCATGTAGACGCCGACCGCGGTATCCCAGTAGATCGCCGGATTGATCTGCACGTTGCCGCGGATGGCGACCTGGGAGATGGAACCGTTGGCTGGTGATTTCTCCACCTGCAGGCCCGGCGACAGGGCACTCAGGTCGGCAATGTCCTGGATGCCGCGGGACTCCAGCTCCTTGGCGGTAATGGCGGTGACGGCGATAGGCACGTCCTGCAGTTTCTGCTCGCGCTTCTGCGCCGTGACGACAACCTGCCCCAGAGTTTCAGTCGCGCCTTGATCCTTCGACTTGGCTGAAGCTGGGGCAGCTGGCACGTCGGCGAGCGGCGCGGCGGCTGGCGCGTCGACCTGAGCCGGAAGTTGCGGCGTTGCGGCCGGGGCTGGCGCCGGCTCGTCCGCTCGCACTGGAACCGCCGCGATGACCGATATTGCCCCTGCCAGCGACAGGATCGCCGACGTATTCCTGATCCGCATCATTTCCTCTCCTCCCACGGTGATCGATGTTCGCGGCGGCATTGCAAAGGCCGGGCGCGGACCCCTCTTTGGACACGAGGGTTTTATAGTCCTTATTGGAACCTGCGCGGGAGGCGTGCGGCGTCGTCCATGCGGACGATACCTCTGCCATATGCGGAAAGGGTATGGCCGGGGGCTGGAAGCTGCTACTTTTTTGCCGGTGCCCCGCTGCGCAGGGCGTTCAGCAGGATCGGCACCAGACCGGCCAGTACCAGCCAGGAAAACCAGTCGCCCCAGCGCGCATAGAGCGTCGCATCGTGGTGCACCGGCACTTCGCCGATCAGGGCATAGAACTCGTCTCCGCCCGCCCCCGTCTGTGCCCGCGCTTCCGCCACCACGCGGCCGTGGTCGTCGCTGAGGCTCAACATGCCCAGCTTGGCTGAACGTGCCAGGCTGAAGCCGCTCTCCACCCCGCGCATCACCGCCATGCGGTCGTGCAGCCAGGCGTCGTCGACGAAATCCCAGGCCGACACCACCAGCAGGCCGATGCCGTCATTGCCGTACTCGCGGCTGAGCTGGGGGAAGTCCAGGTCCTTGCAGATGGCTACACCCCACTTGCCGGACGGCTGGTCGAGCACGGTGCGGGTGGTGCCGACCAGCATGTCGCCCTCGAAGGCCGGGAGCATGTGGTGCTTCTCATAGGTGGTCCACAGCCGGCCCTGCGGGCCGTAGATGCGCGACTCGTTGAGCTTGTCCGCGCCGCTCCAGCGCTCCACGCCGACGGCGATCACCGCACCCTGCGCCGCCGCCAGGCTGAACGGCGCGTCGATCTCGGAGATCGTGTCGTCGTGCATGCGCGCGATCTTCTCTGGGATGACGACCAGCTGCGCGCCCTGCCCGATCAGTTCGGCCGCCTTGGCGCTGTAGCCGGCGAACAGGGCCTGGCGTCCGGCGGCGTCCTTCACGAACAAGTTGCGCTCCAGATCGCTGGCGATCAGGCCGACCTTCACTTCCGGACCGGCCGGCTGCTGCAGGCGCCAGGCGCCCCAGGCCGTCACCGCCGCGAGCAGCGCCAGCGTGCCGCCGGCCAGGAACAGGCGGCGGCGCGGCGCAGCCGGGCCGAGGGCCGCCGCGGCCAGCGCCGCCGGCGCGAAGGCGACCAGGAAAGTCACGGCGGCGACGCCGCCGAGCGCAGCGACCTGCAGCACCGGCAGGCAGTCCATCTGGCTGTAGGCCAGGCTACCCCAGGTGGAATGCGGCGACAGCCGCTGCGTGGCGAAGCCGGCGCCGGTCAGCACGCCGGCATAGGCCAGCGCCGCGCGCAGCGGCGCGCCGCGCTGTAGGGCGTAGCGCCAGGCGCCGACCGCGAGGCAGAACACCAGGGCCGGCGGAACGATGAAGCCCAGCACCATGGTCAGCGGCATGCCGATGCGGCCGTGCACGAAGCTCCACTCGTTGCAGGCGCCGATCAGCCAGGCCGCGGCGGCGAGGCCCAGCGCCGGCAGCAGCGGCAGGCGCGCCGCAACCCATAGCACCGGCAGCGGCGCCAACCAGGTGAGCGCCCACAGCGGATGCAGGCCGGTGCCGAACCACAGCATCGCGGCGGAGGCGGCCAGCGCCGCGAGCGGCGCGATAAGCTTGTTCATGAGATCTCCTTTTTGCGCAGGCCGGCGAGCAGCCGGTCCATGCCGCGGTCGCAGAAGGCGCGGAATTCGGCCTCGCTGTAGCTGAAGCGCTTGCCGCGGTACAGCACCAGCCAGCCGTGCAGCGAGCCGGTCATCAGCATCGTCACTTCCCAGGCGTCGTCCTTGCGCAGCCAGCCGGCGGCCATGCCGGCCTCGATGGCGTCAGCCAGCGGCGTCGCCGTTGGCGAGCGGCGGGCGCGGAAATCCTCAGGGAAACGGCGCGCGCCGGGGCGCTCG
>FTIF01000471.1_pt6 | contig 31723 bp, 34 predicted proteins | sample 1658001 | NCBI WGS metagenome assembly FTIF01 (sample SAMEA3914789, study PRJEB12502) | metagenome | biome: forest; material: soil | place: Canada | collected 2011-07-03 | depth 0.3 m | reverse complement strand
CGGCGCGCGCCGGGGCGCTCGCGGGAAAACACGTAGTCGAACAGCAGCGGCCGCGCCATGGCGTAGTCGATGTAGCCGTGCATCAGCTCGAACATCACCGTACGCGGACGCGCCCGCGGCGGCAGCTTCTTCAGGCGCCCCTGCTGGAACGCGGCGAGGCGCTCGAACTCGCGGTCGGTCACCGCCTGCAGCAGCGCCTCGCGGTTGGGGAAATGGTGGTAGATCGCCATCGGCGTGATGCCGACCGCCTGAGCCACCACGCGCATCGTCACCGCCTCCGGCCCGCCCTGCTCGATCAGGCCCAGGGCGACTTCGGAAATCCTCTCGACGGTGGTTAGTTGGGCTGGTTTTTTCATGAGATATACACTGTATAGTCAAAACTATACAACGTATAGTTTGTGGAGTGCAAGCGAGCCGCCATAGCTGGGCACGGCGCATAGCATTTTCGATTCAGATGCGCGCACATGATGAGCCGCCTGAAAGCGGCTCATCGTCCTTCCTTCAGGGAGAGGCCGCGCCGCCGGGGCATTTGGCCGAGGCGGAGAGTGCCTCAATGGCACTCTCCGTTAAGCCAAATGCGGAAGGGACGCACCTTCCGGCTGCGGCATCGCAACTGGAAAGTGCGTCCCGCACCCCTACCCCTCTCCCGGAGGGAGAGGGAACAAGCGACAGCCTTACGGCTTCGGCGGTGGCTGTTGTGAGAAGTAGGCGGCGACGGCGGCAATGTCTGCCGCACTCAGCTTCTTCGACAGCATCGCCATCTGCCCGCCGCTGTCGTTGCGGCGCGTGCCCTGTTGCCAGGCGCTGAGCTGCGCGGTGATGTAGTCCGCATGCTGGCCAGCGAGATAGGGCAGCGTCGGCGGCTCGCCACGGCCAGCGGGGCCGTGGCAGTTACCGCAGCCCTGCACGCCGGTGGCGGCGTTGCCGAGATTGGCTAGCTCGCGTCCCGCGCCGAGTAATTTCGCATCCACCTTGTCCGGCTTGGCCGCGGGCGCGCTCAGGCCTGCGTAGTAGGCAGTGATATCCGCGACATCCTGCGCCGACAGCGCCTTGGCGAAGCTCGCCATCACCGCGTTGTCGCGTGCGCCGGAGGCATAGTCGCCCAGCTGCTTGGCCAGATAAGGTGCGGACTGCCCGGCAAGACGCGGGAAGCCGCTCACCGCCATGCCCTCGCCCTGCTGGCCATGGCAGCCGGAGCAGGTGGTCACCAGTTGCGCGCCGTGCGCGGCGTTGCCCATCGCTGCGGCAGCGTTATCGGCCGAAACGGGAAGCTGCCACTGCGCAGCCGCAGCAAGGCCGATCAGGGCCGTGGAAAAAACGTGGCGGCGCATGACCGCATTCATGAATGCATTCATGGCTGCACCAGGGCGCCAGGGGCCTTGAGGTATTTTTCCTTCAGGGCATCGATGGCCCAATAGATCAGCGCACCGATGGTGCCGGTGGGATTCCAGCTGGCGTTGTGGGCGAAGTTGGAAGCGCCGACGACGAACACATTGGGCACATCCCAGCATTGCAGGTAGCGATTGACCACGCTGGTCTGCGGGTCATTGCCCATCACCGTGCCACCGGTGTTGTGGGTGGTCTGGTACTGGGTGACGGTATACGGCCCCTTGCGCGGGCTGCCGGCCACCACCTTGGCGCCCATGGCGTTGCCGATCTCCACCGCCTTGTTGGTGACGAACTGCGCCATCTTCAGATCGTTCTGCGGGAAGTCGAAAGTCATGCGCAGCAACGGCTGGCCCCAGGCGTCCTTGTAGGTAGGGTCGAGATCGAGGTAGTTGGCGCGGCGCGGCATCGAGCTGCCGTGGATATTGAGATTGACGGTGTGGTTGTAGTGCTTGGCCACCGCCTGCTTCCAGCCCCTGCCCCACTTCGGCGTGCCCGGCGGCACCGGGTGGTATTCGATGGGACGGCCGTTGGTATTGATGGCGCCGACGTAGGCGCCGCCGATGAAGCCGTGCGGCGAATGGTCGAAGCTGTCGCCGGCGAAGTCGTTCATCATCGTCCCCGAGGCGCCGGAGGCCATGAACGGATTGATGTTGACGTCCTCGTCGAAGAAGGCCAGCGCGCTGCTCATGGTCTGATAGGCATAGTTGCGGCCGACCACGCCGCTGTTGGTGGCGGGATCGAAGGGCTTGCCGATACCGGACAGCAGCAGCATGCGCACATTGTTGATGGCGAACAGCGCAGTGATGACCAGACTGGCCGGCTGCTCGAATTCGCGGCCGGCAGCGTCGATGTAGGTGACGCCGGTGGCTTTCTTGCCGGTGGAGTCGAGGTTGATGCGCTGCACCTGGCAGCCGGTGCGCAGCTCGAAGTTGGGGTTCTTCAGCAGCACCGGCAGGATCACCGTCTGCGGGCTGGACTTGGCGTAATGCTCGCAGGCGAAGCGCTCGCAGAAGCCGCAGAACACGCAGGTGTTGAGCGACAGGCCTTCCGGATTGGTATAGGGCTGGCTCAGGTTGGACGAGGGCTGCGGATAGGGGTGGTAGCCCAGCCCGGTCGCCGCCTTCCTGAAGATGGCACCGGCGTAATGCTCCTTCATCGGCGGCGTGGGGTACTCGCGCGCCCGCGGCGACTCGAACGGATCGCCGCCTTCGATCAGCTTGCCGTTGACGTTGCCGGCCTTGCCGCTGGTGCCGAGCAGGTATTCAAAGCGATCGAAGTGCGGCTCCAGCTCGGCGTAGGTCACGCCCCAGTCCTGGATGGTCAGCTCCGGATCGGCGAAGCCCTTGCCGTAACGCTCCTCGATATGCGAGCGCATGATGAAATCGGCCGCCTGGAAGCGATAGGTCTGTCCGTTCCAGTGCACCCCGGCGCCGCCGACGCCGGTGCCCGGCAGGAACGATTCCCAGCGCCGCACCGGCAGCGCAGTCTGGCTGGAGCTGTTGCGGAAGGTCACCGCTTCCTTGGTGTTGTCCTGCATCAGGCCCTTGCGCACGGCGAAGCGCAGCTCGTCATGCATGTAGGGTCCCTGGAAATCCGGCACCGTGTCGCGCGGATCGCCGCGCTCCAGGCCCACCACCTTGAGCCCGCTGGCGGCGAGCTCCTTGGCGATGATGGAGCCGACGAAGCCGACGCCGAGCACCACCACATCCACTTCCTTGAGTCGCTGTGCCATGACGCTGTCTCCCTGTGCCGATTGGGTTGAACGGCTATAAGCGTTCTACAGCTTCGCGGGAATGTCCGGCCCCTGGTGCATATGCTCCATCGGCGGCGCGTCGGCAATGCTCATCGGCGCGCGCGTGATCTTGACGCCGTGCTTGTCCACCAGGTCGTAGTAGCTGGCGTAGGCACCGGGGAAGCCGATCATCTTCCACGATGCCATGTCCTTGTTGCCGCCATAGGCGGGGTCGCTGAAATAGCCTTCCACGGTCATGCTCAGCAGGGTCTGGAAGAACACTTCGCAAGGCACGCCATTGAGATCCTTGCCGCCCGCTTCCAGCGTTTTCAGGTAGGCGTCCTGGTCATCCCCCGACAGCGTGGCGAAATCCTTGCTCTGCGCCTTCAGATCGGCGGCGACGCCGCGCAGGGCATTGCGGAACAGCTCCGCCGGGGTGAACGGCAGCTGGTAACCCTGGCTCGGCGTGCCCGGCTGCCAGGGCCCGCTGCGGTACAGGCGCTCGCCCGCGCCCCAGGCACCGCCCAGTTGCTGGTCGAGGTAGTTGGGGACACCGGCTTCGACCGCACCCGGGCCAAGCTCGTCGAGTGGGATCAGGCGCTCGCAGGCGGGCTGGATGAAGGCCATTTCGGCGGCCGTGAAGAACAGGAAGCCGGATTTGGAGGGCTTGCCCTTTTTGGGCTTCTTCGCCGCCTCGGCTTCGGCGATGACACCGAGGCTGCCAGCGCCAACGATGCCAGGCAAGACCGAGGCCGAGCCCGCTGCCTTGAGAAACGATCTACGCGAAATCTTCGCCATGAGAACGTACTCCCCCTGGTACCGGCTTTTTGTGCGGCTAGTCTGCGCTTGCCGGATCGAACGGCGCAAGCACGGCGGCACACGACCTTGGTTGAATAGGAATTGCAGCGCGGATGCGCCATCCGCTGCTCATCCAGCTTGCGACTGCTCACGCCGGGCCAGCAACACGACCGAATCCAGCTGCACTTCCTCCATCGCAACACTGCGGGCATCGCCGAAGGCATCCCGCGCCAGGCGGCTCAACACCTGACCCGGCGGCGGCTCGATGAACAGCCGCGCGCCGAGCTCGTGCAGCACCGTCACCGCATCGTGCCAACGCACCGTGCTGGCGACGTTGTTGACCAGATCCTCCGCCACCCCCGCCGCATCGCGCACCACCCGTGCGCGACCATTGCTGACGTAGGGAATCTGCGGGGCCTTGAGCTGGATCTGCGTCATGGCCTGCGCCAGTTGGCGGGACACCCCATCCAGCAGCGGACAGTGCGAGGGCACGCTCACCGCCAGGCGCTTGGCCTTGCGCGCTCCAGCCTGCCGCGCGGATGCGATGACGATATCGAGCGCAGCGTCCGGACCGGACAGCACCGTCTGCGTCGGCGCATTGACGTTGGCCAGGTAAAGCTGCGCGCCCGCGCCGCCGGCCTGCCCGACCAGTTCCATGACCCGGCGCTCGTTCAGGCCGATGATGGCGGCCATGCCGTAGCCTCGTGGATAGGCGCGCTCCATGCCTTCGGCGCGCAGCTTCACCAGCGGCAGCGCATCGGCAAAGGAGAGCGTGCCGCAGGCCACGGCGGCGGCAAACGCGCCCACCGACAGTCCCGCCACCACGTCGGCGCTCACGCCCTCTTCACCCAGCGCGCGCCAGGCGGCAACACCTGCGACCAGGGTGGTGAGTTGCACCGCCACGGTGGAAGACAGGGCTTCGGCGCTATCCAGGGCGGCGACGTCTTGGCCCAGTATTTCGCTGGCCTGATCCAGCGTGGCGCGCACCGCCGCGTGTTCAGGCAGGCGATGCAGGAAGCCGGGGCTCTGCGCGCCCTGGCCGGGAAACAGCAGGGCGATGCTCACGCGCTCAAGGCGCTGGTAGCGCCGGCCAGCCAGAGGTCGGCCACCAGCCGCGAGCCCTGTGGGGTGCGCAGCATCATGACGCTCTTGCCCCGGGCATATTCGGCCAGCGCAACCGCGCCGTGAGGCGTTTCCAGCAGGACGTCAACACGCAGCGGCAGTTTCGACAGCGCCGTCCACAGTGCGGCTGCTTCGCGCAGCGCAATCGGCTCAGGCATCTTCACCACCAGGTCGAGATCGCTGTTGGGCGACACACAAGGCAAGGTGCTGGCCAGTTCGAAACCGACGCTGCCGCCGGGCCCCCAGCGGCCGGCATAGCCGTGCGCATGCAGAATCGCCTCCACCTCATCGAGCGACGCCAGGGCCGGAATCGCATCGGCGCAGGGACGCTGCCGCCAGGAGTGTGTCGCCACCAGCATCTCCGGAGTGACGAAGTCCTCCACCGCGGCGTCCGGCAGCCACGCCGCGCAGCGCTGCAGGCGCAGGCCGCCGCGGATGCCGACCGGCCATAGCCGCGGCCGCGACTCGGCACGACGCACCACCACCCAGGGCGCGAGCTGCAGGGCGGCGACCGCCCAATCGGGCCGGCCCTCTTCCCAGATCAGCTCATCGATGCTGCGCAAGCGCAGCAAGGTGTGCACCGCGGGACGCGGATCAAGCGGCATCCCACTGCTCCGCCAGGCGCCGCCGCACTTCGATCGAGGCAGCGCGCATCTGGCGCGCCGCGGACGAAGCCAGGCGCGCCGACAAATCCCGTGGACCGGCACGCGTATCGGCAATCGCGGCCAGCAGGGACTGGCGCACCCGCTGCACATCGGCCGGTCCCGGCGCATCGGCGTCGACGCCTTCGATCAGCTGATGCAGCAGACCGAGTCTGGCGTAGGCGCGGATGTCGTAGGCCATGGGCGCAATACGCTCGCCCAGCTTCTCCAGCTCCGCCACCGAGCGGCGGGTGACGCGCGCGGCCGCCTGCTTGCCCATGGCGTGCACCATCACCTCGGGCGAATCCAGGGCCAGCAGGCGATTGGCCTGGTAGCCGTGCGCCAGGAAGGCGCCGGACATGGCCTTGCCGACCAGCAGCGCGATCACCGCATGGCCGGCGAGGCGCGCCGAGGCATAGGCGTCGGCCGCGGCGGCGCAGGCCAGGTGGACGCCCAGCATTTCCTCTCGGCGCCCATAGGCCTGGCTGCTGACGTCAACCAGGGCGACGATCGGCCGGCGGGCGCCATCGCTGTCGGCGGCGATGATGCGGCGCACCTGCTGCGCCAGCGTCCAGCCTTCTTCGAGGCCGACTTCACCATTACGCGCACGCGGGAATCGGTTATGCGGATCGGGCACCACCGCGATGAAGCTGGCGGGCGCATCGCCCAGCGCGGCTTCGGCCACGCGCACCGTGGCCGGGGCGCCCGCAATCAAACCATCCTGGGTGGTGAGCGCCTGCAGCCAGATGAGGCCGCGGATCGGCGAATTGCTTGGTGTGCTCATGCTTGTGCCGCTCCGTTCCACAGGGCTCTGAGCGCCAAAGCATCCGGTGGCTGCTGCGGATCGATTGCCGCCAGACGTTTCAAGTAAAGCTCGACCTGGGCGCTGCGCTCGCGCTGCGGCTGGCCCTGCGCAAAAGCGGCGCGCACCGCCGCGGCAATGGCGGCCGCGTCGTCTTCCTGCAAGTCGTCGGCCAGTCCCGTCGCCTGGCGCTGCTCGCCGCCGATCAGGCTCCAGATGAGCGCACGGTCGGAAGCATCCAGCTCGGCGATGCCGGCTTCCTGCTCGATCACTTCCGGGCCATTCATGCCCAGCCGCGCCTGGCGCGTGACGATCAGGCGGCTGCACAGCGCCGCCGCCAGCGACATGCCGCCGAAGCAGCCGACCATGCCGGCGATCACGCCGACCACCGGCACATGCCGGCGCAGAGCGACGATGGCGGCGTGGATTTCGGCGATGACGGCGAGACCGAGATTGGCTTCCTGCAGGCGCACGCCGCCGGTTTCCAGCAACAGCACCGGCAATATCGGCCGGCCCTGCTCGCAATCGCGCAGCGCCAGCTCCAGCGCACCGGCGATCTTGGCGCCGGAGACTTCGCCCATGCTGCCGCCCTGGTAGATGCTTTCAATCGCCGCCAACAGCGCCGGCTTGCCGTCGAGCGTGCCACGCGCCAGCACCACGCCGTCATCGGCCTGGGCCACGATGCCCTGCAGTGGCAGCCAGGGAGATTTGAGACGGTCGAACGGCCCCAGCAGTTCACGGAAGCTGCCTTCATCCAGGATGGCTCGGGCGCGCTCGCGCGCGCCCATCTCGATGAAACTGGCACGCTGCAGAAAACGCCGGTGGTCGCGCACAGCCGCAGCGGCGCTCATGTGCGCACCGCTTCCGCCGCCTGCTCCAGCCGCAGCATCACGGTGCCCGGGGTGGCGCCGAAATCGTTGATCTCGATCGAGGCCGCGCCTTCGAAGCGCTGGAAGAAGCGGTCCAGCACGCTTTTCCAGACCACGCCGAAGCCGTCGACGCTGGTGTTGATCAGCACGTGTGCGCCCTGGTCCGGCGAAGGCTCCAGCAGCACTTCGAGGTCGCCCGAGCCGACCACGCCGACGTGCACACGGCGCGGCACGGCATGTCGGGCAGGGTAATCGAGTTCGATCTTTTCCATGCGGATCACCTCGGTGAAAGATGGGAGACGCGCGCCGTCGCCAATGGCTGCGCGCCGTCGAGAAACAGGCAGGCGGCGAGCAGATCGGCACAACCGCCGGGCGAGGCATTAAGCGCCAGCAGTGCCGCGTCGAGGCGCAGCAGCGCGCGCCAGCCTTCGCCGCTGGAACTGCCGCCCGCGGCCAGCACGGCGCGGGCGCCGGATTTGGCAGCGCGCAGTGCCGGCCAGCCGCCGCGATGCAGCAGGCAGGTGTCGTCGAGGTTGCTCATGATCGCCATCAGGGCGTCGAGCCGCGCGCAGGTCTCGTCGGCGCCGCGCTCGCGCGCCGCCCATAGCGCAGGCAGGCCGATATCCACCACGTGCGGAAAGCCGGCATAGGCCTCACCGCGCGCGCCCGGCACACCGTAACGCTCGCATACGCGCAGGCCGTTCGAATCGAGCGGCGGCGCAAAGCGATCCTCGAAGCGTGCGATGCGCGCGGCGAGCGCAGCGACTTCATGCGCCGTGGCGCTGCCGCCGACGATGGCGCGCGCGGCTAGCAGCAGGCCGATGACCCAGATGGCGCCGCGATGCGCATTGCTGCCGTCGGTGGCGGCGAGCATGTCGCATTCGCCGACGCGGCCGATGGTGGCCAGCTGCTCGCGCAGCGCCTGGTCCGGCTCGCGCCCCGCGGCAACTGTCGCCATTTCCAGGAAGGCGCCGCGCAGGGAGCGGGCCGAGCGCAGCAGGCGCCCGAGATCGAGATCGCGGTGCGCGCCCGGGCCGCGCTGGTCGACCAGCGCTGGCTTGGGCGTCAGCATCGCTTCGGCGATCAGCGACTCGACCGCCAGGTCGGCCAGTTGCAGGGCACGGGATTGCGGACGCGCGTGCTGGCGCGCCAGCGGCTGGATCGTGGCGGCACGCACTGCGGCAGTCGCGTTCATATCGATCCTTACCAGCTGCGGAAACGCGCCGGCGGCCGGTACAAACCGTCGGACCAGGCCGCGAGATCCTCGATGCTGCGCGCCGCCAGCAGCGAACGCTTCGCCGCCATGCGCGACACGCCGAGGTCTTCCGGATAGGCGATGACGCCGCGGGCGCGCAGCGCGGCGCTGCGCGCGGCATCGGCGCGCAAGCCGATGGGCGTGGCGCCGGCGATGGCGGCGACGGCGGCGCGGCGCTCTTCGCCGCTGTCGGTCTTGTACAGGTAGGCAATGCCTTCCTCGGTGACGACATGGCTGACGTCATCGCCATAGATCATCACCGGCGCAATCGGCATGCCGCTCTTTTTTCCGACCTCGATCGCGTCGAGCGATTCGACGATGGTCGGCGTGCCGCCTTTCTTGAAGGTTTCCGCCAGTTGCACCACCAGCTTGCGGCCGCGCACCACCGGCGCGTCGGCGGTGATCAGGCTGAGCCACGGCGCGCTGCTGTGGCGACGGCCTCTGGGATCGTGGCCCATGTTCGGCGCACCGCCGAAGCCGGCCAGGCGGCCCAGGGTGACGGTGGAGGAATTGGCGTCGGCATCCATCTGCAGGGTGGAGCCGATGAACAGATCCACGCCGTACTGCCCGGCCAACTGGCACAGCACGCGGTTGGAACGCAGGCTGCCGTCGTGGCCGACGAAGAAGATGTCCGGGCGCGCGCGGATGTAATCCTCCATGCCGACCTCGCTGCCGAAGCAATGCACGCTCTCGACCCAGCCGCTCTCGATCGCCGGGATCAGGGTCGGGTGCGGGTTGAGCGCCCAGTTGCGGCAGATCTTGCCTTTGAGGCCGAGCGATTCACCGTAAGTCGGCAGCAGCAGCTCGATCGCGGCGGTGTCGAAGCCGATGCCGTGATTCAGCGAGGTGACGCCGTGGCGCTCGTAGATGCCGCGGATCACCATCATGCCCATCAGCACCTGCAACTCGGTGATGTGGCGCGGATCGCGAGTAAATAGCGGCTCCACCGCGAAGGGCTTGTCGGCGACGACGACGAAGTCGACCCAGGAGCCGGGAATGTCGACCCGCGGCAGCTCGTCCACCAGCTCGTTGACCTGGGCGATGACGATGCCGTGGCGGAAGGCTGTGGCCTCGACGATGGTCGGCGTGTCCTCGGTATTCGGCCCGGTGTAGAGATTGCCCTGCGCGTCGGCCTGCTCGGCGCAGACCAGCGCGATGTGCGGCGTCAGGTCGATGAACATGCGCGCGTACAGCTCGACATAGGTGTAGATCGAGCCGATCTCCAGCTTGCCGTCCTCCAGCAGCTGCGCCACGCGCAGGCTCTGCGGCCCGGCGAAGGAGAAATCCAGCTTGCGCGCGATGCCGCGCTCGAACAGCGTCAGGTGCTCGGGACGGCTGATGGTGGAGATCAGCAGGTGCAGATCATGAATCTTCTGCGGATCGACCTGCACCAAGGAGCGCGACAGGAAATCCGCCTGCTTCTGGTTGTTGCCTTCCAGCGCCACGCGGTCGCCGGGCTGGAGCAGCTTCTGCAGCGTCTCCACCATGGCGCGCCCGTCGAGCAGCTTGTTGCGGGCGAGCGCGCCGAGGCAGGCGATGCGCCGCGCCTTGGCGTCGCGCAAGGTCGTCCATGAGCGCACGGCACCGGTGGATTCGCTTGCGCCCATACTGACTCCTCGTTTGCAGCGTTAGCCAATCCTGCCTGCGGCGGCGCTCAGGCGCCGGTTCGTGCGTTGGTCCGGCCGACAGATTTCGTGTTCGCAGCCAGCCGCTTCTTGCCGCCCTTCACCGCGCCGGCCGCGAGATGCGAGACGATGAAGCTTGCCACCATTTCGCCGGTTTGCAGCAGGTGCGGCTCGAGTATCTTCACCGCGGCCTCGACATCGCCGCGGCGCATCGCGTCGAGTATCCGCTGGTGCTCGTCGTCCGATTGCCGCTTGTGCGCCGGCATGTCCAGCTTCAAGCGCAGATAGCGCTCGCCCTGGCTGTGCAGCGAGTCGATCAGCGCGATCAGGCGCGGGCGCTGGGCCGGCGCATACAGCGCCAGGTGGAACTCGCGGTTGCGCTCGACGTTGAACAGGCCGCCGGTCTCGCTGTGCGCGGCATGCAGGATCGCGCCGGCCTGCTTCAGGCTATGCGGCGTGTGGTGCGGCGCCGCCAGCCGCAGCGCGGTGACTTCGAGCGAGGCGCGGATCTCGTAGATCTCGCGCACCTCGTCGGCGCTGAGCGAGCTGACGCGGGCACCGCGATTGCGCTGGAACACGATCCAGCCCTCGCTCTCCAGCTGGCGCAGGGCCTCGCGCACCGGGATGCGGCTGACCGAGAAATGCTGCGCCAGGTTCTCCTGCCGCAGCGACTCGCCCGGGCCCAGCTGGCCTTCGATGATCGCCTGCCGCAGCGACTCGGCGATCACCTCCGGCGAACTCTGCCGGCCGAGCAGCGGATTGCCGAAACGGTAGCTTGTAATCGTCATTTGCATAATGTATACAATATTCAAAGTTGATTCAACAACCAGCAATGGCACCCGCCCCGGCGGTCAGCCAGCACAACCGGAAACGCGGCCCAGCCGCGATGCGATGGAGGAGAAGAGATGAGCGGCATTTCGAATTCGGCGGCCGCGGCAATGCCCGCCGGCAAGCGCAGCAAGCTGTCGCGGAACCAGATCACCGGCTTCTGGGCCGCCTGGACCGGCTGGACCCTGGACGGCATGGACTCGTTCATCTACGCCCTGGTGCTGAGCCCGGCGCTGACCGAGCTACTGCCCAAGTCGGGCATGGACGGCTCCCCTGCCAACGTCGGCCTGGTCGGCTCGATCCTGTTCGCGCTGTTCCTGGTGGGCTGGGGCCTGGCCTTCATCTGGGGACCGATCGCCGACCGCTTCGGCCGCACCCGTGTGCTCGCCGCCTCGGTGGTGGTCTACGCCGTCTTCACCGGCGCGGCCGCGCTGTCGCAGAACGTATGGCAACTCGGCCTGTTCCGCCTGCTCGCCGGCATCGGCATCGGCGGCGAATGGGCTCTGGCCGGCACCTATGTGGCCGAGGCCTGGCCCGAGGATCGCCGCAAGATGGGCGCGGGCTATCTGCAAACCGGCTACTACACCGGCTTCTTCCTCGCCGCGGCGCTGAACTTCACCGTGGGCGCGCACTTCGGCTGGCGCGCCATGTTCCTGTGCGGACTGGCGCCGGTGCTGCTGTCGCTCTACATCATGTTCAAGGTGAAGGAGCCGGAGAAGTGGGCCAAGGCCGCCACCGCCATCGCCACCAAGGCCGTCAGCCCGCTGGCGCAGATCTTCAACGCGCAGTATCGCCGCCGCACCATCGTCAACGCCGCCCTGCTCACCGTGGCCATCATCGGCCTGTGGGCCGGCGCGGTGTACGAGCCCAGCGCCATCATCACCCTGGCGAAGAAGCAGGGCATGGACGCCGTCACGGCGGTGCGCACCGCATCCCTGGGCACCGGCCTGCTGTCGATCGGCACCATCCTCGGCTGCCTGGCGGTACCACTACTGGCCGAGCGCTTCGGCCGGCGCAAGACCCTGGCCCTGTTCTTCGTCGGCATGGCCTGCTGCATCTGGCTCAGTTTCGGCTGGGCCTTCTACTTGCCGAACGGCCTGGTGCCCTTCATCGCCGTGCTGTTCTTCCTCGGCTTCTTCGGCGGCAACTTCGCTGTGTTCAGCCTGTGGCTGCCGGAGCAGTACGGCACCGCGGTGCGCGCCACCGCCTTCGCCTTTGCCACCTCCTTCGGTCGCCTGATCGGCGCAGGTGTCAACTTCCTGCTCGGCACGGCGATCCACGGCTACGGCAGCATGGGCATCCCGGTGGCCACCACCGCCATTGCCTTCCTGCTGGGGCTGCTGATCATTCCGTTTGCGATGGAAACGAAGGGCTTGCGGCTGCCGGATTGAGCCGTTCCGAGCGAAGCCCGGCACTGGCCACAGCAGTACTGCGGCCAGTGCCGGGCGGCCATCGGCCCGCTCAAAAAGCGCACCTCTTGGACGCAAACAGTCTTGCTCCTGCTATGCGCGCTACTTGAAAGCGTCATCTCGCCCGGCTAACATCGGGGCCATTGCATCACCTTTGACCCGCTGAACCACATGTTCAACCAGACCCACAGCAATGCGGCACAGGCCATGCGCTCCGGCGCCGCCTATGCCTGCGCGCGCGGCCTCTGGTGCATGCCGTCCAGCTTTGCCGCCATGACCTCGCAGCAGCAGAACGTCATTAACGGCAAAACGCGAGCTCATCGCGTCCAGTAACACCTGACCGGTCCCCTCCCGTCAGGTTCGCCAGACGGGAAACGCAAGATCGGTCACAGCAGCACCAAACCTCTTCCGAACCCGCCAGGCACCCGCAGCAGGGGCGCATGCGTGCGCGCAGCACGCGAGGAAGAGAAGTCGTGAAGAAGATCGTGTTGACGCGGGGAACCGCGGAAGAGCTGAGAAGGATCGTGAACGGAGCGGACAAGCCGATGTCGCTGCTTGCCGATTTCGAACAGGCCCTGATCGAACTGGTGCCTAACGGCGCGCCGTTCTGCGTGCGGCTGGGCCGTGCCCAGCGCCGCGATACCGGCGTGCGTTTATCGGCCTGGCTGGTCGAGCGGCCGGCGGCGGACGACGAGCACCAGTTCACCTCGGTGCCGGATGCCGTGGCGTTCCTGCGCAATCAATGCGCTTGATGGACATCCTGTCCAAGCCACCCGACATCCTGTCGGGACTGTTCAAACAAGCAAAAACCCCCGCCGGCGATCGCGCCGGCGGGGGCCTGTTGATGCAGCTCAGTTCGCGGACTGGGCCTGGGCGTGCTTGGCCTGCCATGCGGCGATCTTGGCCTGGTGCTGCGCCTGCAGTGTCGCCCACTGCGTCTTCTGCGCATCGGTAAGGAGGTTGTAGACCTGGGTTACCAGGCCGGCTTCATCCTGCACGCGCGCGGCGGCGGCAGTTGAAGCGACCTGGGCCAGACTGGCGGTCGCGGTCTGGAATGCCGCGGTTCCGGGCGTGGCGGTGATGAGAGCCTGACGCTGCGTCATCACGGCCTCCATCTGCGGCTTGAGCTGCTGGCGGCTGGACTTGAACAGTTCCTTGACGCTGGCCTTCTGCGCATCGCTCAGGTTCAGCTCTTTCAACTCGTGCATCAAGGCGCCGCCACGGTGATGATGGTGCCAGCCACCGGGGCCGGGCCCGTGGTCCTGGGCATTGACGGCGGTGGACAGCATGGCGGCAGCCAGCACCGCAGCGGGAAGAAAGATCAGTTTACGCATGGATGTTCCTGGGAAGCGCGTGGGAGTACGCAAACATTGGACGCCGCGCCGGGGTTTATAAGCGTTGCCGCGGCGTAAAGATCGGTAAACCTGCAAAAATGCTCCAAAGATGCTGGTTACCTGCCCTGGAGAGAGTCATGCCTGCAAGCCCCGATAAAGCCCCCGACAAAGCAAATTTCCAGTGGGCCGACCCACTGCTGCTTGACGAGCAGCTGGAACCCGAAGAGCGCATGGCGCGGGACAGCGCCGCCGCCTACGCCCGCGATCGGCTGATGCCGCGCGTGCTGGAAGCCTTTCGCCACGAGCGCACCGACCTGGCCATCTTCCGCGAGATGGGCGAGCTCGGGCTGCTCGGCGCCACCATTCCACCGGAGTACGGCGGCGCTGGCCTCAACTACGTCAGCTACGGCCTGATCGCGCGCGAGATCGAGCGGGTCGACTCCGGCTTCCGCTCGATGATGAGCGTGCAGTCCTCGCTGGTGATGGTGCCGATCCACCGCTTCGGCAGCGAAGCGCAACGGCAAAAATACCTGCCGCGCCTGGCGCGCGGCGAATGGATCGGCTGCTTCGGCCTGACGGAGCCGGATCACGGCTCCGACCCCGGCTCGATAGTGACGCGGGCCAGGTCCGCGCCCGGCGGGTACCTGCTCTCCGGCGCCAAGACCTGGATCACCAACAGCCCGGTCGCCGACGTGTTCGTGGTGTGGGCCAAGACCGACGACGGCAGAATCCGCGGCTTCATCCTCGACAAAGGCATGAAGGGCCTGAGCACTCCGGCCATTCATGGCAAGGTCGGCCTGCGCGCCTCCATCACCGGTGGCATCGTCATGGATGAGGTGCCGGTGCCGGAGGAAAACCTGCTGCCTGGCGTCAGCGGCCTGAAGGGGCCGTTCACCTGTCTCGATGCGGCGCGCTACGGCATTTCCTGGGGCGCCCTGGGCGCGGCGGAATTCTGCTGGCACAGCGCGCGCCAGTACACCCTGGACCGCAAGCAGTTCGGCCGCCCGCTTGCCGCCAACCAGCTGATCCAGAAAAAGCTGGCCGACATGCAGACCGAGATCACCCTGGGCCTGCAGGGCTGCCTGCGCCTGGGCCGGATGAAGGACGCCGGCACCGCCGCCGTGGAAATCACCTCGATCATGAAGCGCAATTCCTGTGGCAAGGCGCTGGACATTGCCCGCACCGCGCGCGACATGCTCGGCGGCAACGGCATCTCCGACGAGTACGGCGTGATCCGCCACCTGGTCAACCTGGAAGTGGTCAACACCTACGAGGGCACGCACGATGTGCATGCCCTGATCCTCGGTCGCGCCCAAACCGGCATCTCAGCCTTTAGCTGAGTGTCGCCCTGACAAGCACCGCGCCATCCATAGCCAGGCAAAAGAATCATCAGCGCCCGCGCGTGCGGACTATTCAAACAAGCGTGCCTGTCAGTGGTACTGCGGACCGGAGGGTACCGGGCACTGCCGCACCTTGTCCGGCGTGTGCTTGCTCGAGTCGAGCAGCCAGCAGTCCTCCAGCACCGAGCAGTAACAGACCTGCGCCACCAGGTTATAGCGCTCGCGCTCGAGCTTGTCCCACAGCGCGGTGTTCTGCTCGGTTTTGTCGATGGCGAAGAAACGGATCTCATCGTGCGCCGGAATCACCGACGGGTTGATCTCCGCGAACTGTAAACTCCACTGCTTGAGGGCCGCCGCCTCCACTTTGCAGCAGGCCTGCACCAGGTCCTTGTAGCCGGCCAGCGCCTGACCTTTGTAGCTCAGCTGCAGTGATTCGATCTTGGCCGGCCCCACGCCCATGTTCTTGAACCCGAGCGAGACCTGATCCAAGTGCCGCTGTTCGTCGCTGTTGCTGCTGTCCCAGAACAGGTAGGGCCAGATCGTCGCCTCCAGCATGCGGTCCTGCACCTGGTTCGAGCGGTAGGCGATGAACAGGGACACCACCGAAACCAGCAGCGCACAGGCGCCGACGAAAATATCGAGCTTGTGCACACCGCTCTTTCGCGGCAGCGGATCGGGGGTCAACATCAAGCTATCTCCGGCTTGGATGAATACCGCGCCGGTGTTCCCACCCCGGCGGCTCGTGATGCCATGCCGGGACCAACCCGGCCACAAATGCAGAGGGCGGCATCAAGCCGCCCTCCTGATCCCGCTTTGCCTTCACCGCCCCCGCGCCGCCATCCGGTCGCAGGGCGGAATCTGCCGGCTTACTGCGGCGACGCCGGGGCATCCGCAGGCGCCGGAGCGTCCGCGGCGGCCGGCGGGGGCGCGGAGCCATCACCGGGGGTGCCGAAGCCGAAGTCGTAGCGCAGGCCGAAATGGAAGCCGTATTCGCGCGCATCGCTGCGCTGGTAATAGACCATGCCGCCGCCGGTCAGACGGACGTCGGGCAGCGCGCGCCACAACACCCGCACCGGCACTTCCAGGTTGGCGCCATAGGCGATGCTGTTCAGGTGTTTTTCCACCACCGTATTAGTGCCGGCAGCATTCTGGCCGTTCACGGTGATGCCGGAATTGGTGTAGCCCACCGGGAAGCCGATCTCGAACAGGTCGAACACGCTGGCCGTGGGCACGGCGAAGACACCGTAGTAGCTGCGCTTCTTGTAGCGGCCGGGGTCCTGGTCATTCTGGTCGGGCACGCCGTAGTGGACCTCGACGCCAACCACCTTGAACAGGCGGTAACCGGCGCGGATATCCCAGAACTTGCTGTCGTAATCGCTGGCATTGAGACCGTTGAAGCTGTCGGAATTGGACACCGACAGCTTGGTGTTCTGCAGGTCGGCGCCGACATAGAAGTTATATTTCTTGTCGTCGTCGAAGGAATCCCCCGAGGACTGCGAGCCCGAACCGCTGCCGCTGGAACTGCCGCCGCCGACGCTCTTCATCAAACCCTGCGCGTGCACGGTCGCTGTTGTTGCGGTAAGCAGCATCAACGCCAAGACTTTCTTCATGACTCCCCCTGCCAGGTGGTACGGAGCCGGATCGCGCGACTACTTGCGCTCCAGCCTTAGTTCTGTCGCGATAATGTCCGATTTTTCCGGTGAAATCCAGCCTTTAAGCAGCCTATACGGCCCTACTCTGCTACGCTTCGCCTGCCTCATTTCCCGCTCGCAACCAGCGCTTATGTTCCCTGCAAACCTGATGAAATTCTGCAGCGCCTGCGGTCATCCAGTCGAATTCAGGATTCCGCCGGGCGACCAGCTGCCGCGGCACGTCTGCGACCATTGCGGAACGATTCATTACCATAACCCCCGCATCATCGCCGGCTGTGTGCCGGAAGCCGCCGACGGCCGCATCCTGATGTGCCGCCGCGCCATCGAGCCGCGCCTGGGCTTCTGGACCTTCCCGGCCGGTTTCCTGGAACTGGGCGAGACCAGCGCCCAGGGAGCGGCGCGGGAGACCCTGGAGGAGTCGCAGGCCGAGGTCGAGATCGACGACCTGTTCGCGGTGATTGCCGTGCCCTACGTCAGCCAGGTCTATATGTTGCACCGCGGCCGCATGAAAAGCGGGCATCACGGCGTCACCTCGGAAAGCTCCGAAACGCAGCTGATGCGCGAAGAGGAGATCCCCTGGGAAGAGATCGCCTTCCCCACCATCTATCACGGCCTCAAGTTCTTCTTCGAGGACCGGGCGCGGGGCGTCAGAAGCTTTCACGAGCTGGACCTCACCGTGCGCCTGCCGATCAAGGAACATATCAAGCTGAGCGGTACCTAGACCTCGTCCGGCTAGGGGCCGGATCGGAAGAAAGTTGTCAAAACAGGGAGCTTCCATGCGTCGTCTCGCACTTCTCGCCTTGGCATTCTGTCCCCTCGCTTTCGCCGACGACCCGCCACCCGTCGAAATGGGCGCCCTGGTGCGCGGCTTCGCCTTGCCGGCGCTGGGCCGGCCGGACACGCAGCCCGGCGGCGGCCTCAAGCTGCGCCTCTATCTGAACGACACCAACGAGTACGTAGCGCGCGCAAACGACGCCGAGACCATCCTCATCGACGGCGAGGTGACGCAACTCTCCTACGATCTGCAATACGGCATCACCGATCGCTGGGAAGCCGGCCTGTTCGTGCCGGTGCTATCGCAGGGCGGCGGCATCCTCGACTCCATCATCCAGAACTGGCATAACCTGTGGGGCCTGCCCAACGGCGGCCGCGAGGAGGCGCCGAAGAACGCCTACCACTACCAGTACATACGCAACGGCCAGCAACTGCTCAATGTCGACCAGGGCAGCGTCACCTTCGGCGACATCCGCCTCAGCACCGGCTACGAGCTGGCCGATCACCTGGCGGCGCGCGCCATGCTGCAACTGCCCACCGGCGACGCCAGCCACCTGTCGGGCAACGGCGCCTTCGGCGGCGCCGTCTGGCTCGACGGCGGCCTGCCGCTGCGCGGCTTCCTGCACTGGCTGACGCTGTACGGCTCCGCCGGCTACAGCTACACCGCCAGCGGCGATATATTGACGGACATGCAGAAGAAAAGCCTGCCCTTCGGCGCCGCCGGCCTCGGCGTGCGCTTCACCCCGAACTGGGACGCCAAGCTACAGGTTTACATCCATGCCGCGCCGTACAAGGGCAGCGAGCTTGGAGCGCTGGACCACATTGCCGCGCCGCTGACCCTCAGCACCAGCTACCACATCTCCAAAATCACCGCGGTCAGCCTCGGCTTCCAGGAAAAAGCCAGCGTCTTCGCCTCGCCCGACTTCGGCGTGTTCCTCGGCGTGTCGCTCAACTAGGGAGCCGCCGCTGCGGATGTGGCCTCTGTGAGAGCTTCCATATTGGTCGGTTCAAGGGCGCTCGCGCCCGGAACCGACATGCGCGGAGCGGGGGTGCGCTGTCGGCTCCGCTTCGCTTGAGCCGACCTACAATCCGAAGGTCTCTTCAGCTTTGCCGGCACATCATCGCGGTAGCGTCGTGCCGGCGTCGAGATCGAGCAGCCGCGTTTCACCATGGCGGAACACGGTGAATTTTTCCGGCGCAATATCGGCCGCGGCCAGCGCCTGGGCCAGCAGCTGCGGCGGCTGATCCAGCGGCTCCGCGGTGAGGCGGAAGGTGCCCCAGTGCATCGCCACCGACAGCCGGCTGCGCAGATCCTGGTGGATGCGCACCGCCTCGGCTGGATCGACGTGCACCGGCCCCATGAACCAGCGCGGGTCATAGGCGCCGATCGGCAGCAGCGACAGATCCATCGGCGGGAAGCGCGCGGCGATGTCGGCGAAATCCTGCGAGTAGCCGGTATCGCCGGCAAAGAAGATCCTGCGCCCGGCCAGCTCCACCACGAAGCCGCACCACAGGGTGGCATCGCGGTCGTGCAGGCCGCGCCCGGAAAAATGCTGCACCGGCACCGCGCTGATGCGCGCCGTGCCCAGCTCGGCTGACTGCCACCAGTCCAGCTCGGTCACGCGCTCGATGCCGCGGCTGCGGAACCAGGCCGACAGTCCCAGCGGCACCACGAACTGCGCCTGCGCGTGGTCATGCGCGATGCGCCGCACGCTCTGCTCGTCGAGATGGTCATAGTGGTTGTGCGACACCAGCACCAGGTCGATCGCCGGCAAATCCTCGAAGCCCAGGCCCGGCGGCGCCAGGCGTGCCGGCCCGGCGAAGGAAAAGGGCGAGGCGCGCCCGGTGAAATGCGGATCGGTGAGCAGGTTGAGGCCGCCGAGCTGCAGCAGGAAAGTCGAGTGGCCGACCCAGGTCAGGCTGTCCTGGCTGCGGTTGGCCTTGAGCCAGGCCGGATCGTTCCGCACCTGCGGGAACTCGACGCGGCCCCACTTGATCTTGCGGAATTCACCCATCCATTTGAGCGCAGCGCCGATGCCGTGGCCGGTATGCGGGTAGCGGTTTTTATAACGGGCCATGAGATCGGAATCCTAGCGTCGGAACGCCGCCAGCGCCGCACCGGCGCCGATGAACAGGCTGCCGAAGCCGCGGTTGGTCCAGCGGATCACCTTGGGCGAACGCAATGCCCGCAAGGCGCGCGCGCCAAGCGCGGTATAGATCGACATCGACACCGAATCGGTCAACAGCAGCGTTGCCATGATGGTCAGATACTGCGGCCACTGCGGCAGGCCTGCATCGACGAACTGCGGCGTCACCGCCAGGGTGAACAGGATCGCCTTGGGGTTGCTGACATTGATCAGCAGGCCGCGCAGGAAAACCGAGGCGGCGGCGAACGGCGCAGCCTCGCCGGCGCTGTCGGCGACCAGCGGCCGCACCGGCGCGCGCCATTGCTGCACCCCCAGGTATACCAGGTAGGCCGCGCCACACCACTTGATCAAATTGAAGGCCAGCACCGAGGCGGACAGCACCGCGCCGAGGCCGGTGGCGACGGTGCCGATCAGGATCATCGACCCCACTTCCAGCCCCAAGATGTTCCATAGCGCCCTGCGGAACCCCCAGCGCATGCCAGCGGTCACACTGGAGAGCACACCCGGGCCGGGCGAGAGGCAGATCAGCCAGGCGGCGATGAAGAAGGTGAACCAGGTTTCCAGCTTCAAAAGGTGTCTCTCGGTACAATCAGGGTAGCGCCAGGACGGCGCCGTTTTTGAACCCGCGCGGCCCATGAAACGGGCTGCCCCCACACGGAGAGCGGCATGGAAGCTGCTACAGGCTGTGTTGCAAACGCATCGTCGATCAACCCGTCGATCAAGTGTAGTAAGTTTTTACTATGCTCATCAGAAGTTGCCGGAACAGGTTGCATGCTATCGCGTACAGCGGGGGCAGGGTTCAGGGCATGATGACGTACTACGACAACCGCCTCGGGCGGAACCGGTACAAGCGGCGCTATATCTGGGCCGGCTGGGCCTTTCTCGCCGGGGTGGCGCTGGGCGCGATGGTCAGCCACCTGATTTAGGGCCCCGTTTTGGGGCCCATCCGCCGTCTTTTTGGCCGTTGCGACGGGGTGAAATCTGACATTTCCCCCTCGGCACGGGTATCCTTGCGCGGCTTTTGCCCGCCCAACCGGATCAGCCCGCCGCGATGCAGCTCCACAATACCGCCACCGGCCGCAAGGAACAGTTCGAGCCGCAGGACCCCCAGCGGGTCACCATGTACGTCTGCGGCCCGACGGTCTACAACTACGCCCATATCGGCAACTACCGCCCGCCGGTGGTGTTCGACGTGCTGGCGCGCGTGCTGCGCCGCCGCTACCCCGGCGTGTCCTATGCCCGCAACATCACCGACATCGACGACAAGATCAACGCCGCCGCCGCTAAGGAAGGCGTAGAGATCGGCGTCATCACCAGCCGCTACGCCGCTGCCTTCCACGAGGACTTGGCGGCCCTCGGCGTGGCCCCCACCGACTACGAGCCCAAGGTCACCGAGCACATTCCGCAGATCATCGCCATGATCGAGCGGCTGATCGCCTCCGGCAATGCCTACGCCGCCGAGGGCCACGTGCTGTTCCAGGTCGCCACCTACGCCGACTACGGCCAGTTGTCCCGGCGCGACACCCGCGAGATGCTGGCCGGCGCCCGGGTCGAAGTGGCGCCCTACAAGAAAGACCCCGGCGATTTCGTCCTGTGGAAACCCTCCACCCCGGAATTGCCCGGCTGGGACTCCCCCTGGGGCCGCGGCCGCCCCGGCTGGCACATCGAATGCTCGGCCATGGCCGAAGCCCTGCTCGGCGACACCATCGACATCCACGGCGGCGGCCACGACCTGGTGTTCCCGCACCACGAGAACGAGCGTGCCCAGTCCACCTGCGCCCACGGCGGCCAGGTCTTCGCCCGCTACTGGCTGCATAACGGCTTCGTCACCATGAACAGCGAGAAGATGTCCAAATCGCTGGGCAATGTGCTGCTGGTGCACGAGATGCTCAAGCATGCCCCCGGCGAGGCCATCCGCCTGGGCCTGCTCACCGGCCACTATCGCCAGCCGCTGGACTGGAACGACGACACCATCCCCGATGCGCGGCGCAAGCTGGACCGCCTCTACGGCGCCCTGCGCGACGCCGGCGACGTGGTTCCTTCGGATGCGAAAGCGCCGGAAGCCTTCGTCGCCGCCCTGGAAGACGACCTCAATACCCCCGCCGCCCTGGCCGAGCTGTTCGAGCTGGTGCGCGCCCTGAACAAGGCCGAGAGCGCCGAAGACAAGTCCCGCCTCGCCGCCCAGCTGCGCGATGCCGGCGATATGCTCGGCCTGCTGCACCAGTCGCCGCAAGCCTGGTTCGCCCTGCCCAGCGCCCATGGCGACGGCGCGCCTGAAGCGGCGGAGATCGAAGGCCTGATCGCGCAACGCGCCGACGCCAAGAAGGCGAAGAATTTCAAGGAAGCCGACCGCATCCGCGACGAGCTCAAGGCACGCGGCGTAGTGATCGAGGATTCCGCGCAGGGAGCGCGCTGGCGGTATGTCGACGCGGAATAAAAACGCCAGATAACTTGTAAATCCCCTCTCCCTGCGAACGTGGGGTTAGGGTGAGGGGCGAGCCGCCAGACAGCATGTACAGCCATCAGAAACCACCGACGACCGCCGCGGCCGGCATCGCAGCTCCTTCCCTCCCCGTCGCCCTCGAACGAGACGGCTACGCATTGATCGAAGGCGCATTGAGCGCCGATCAATGCATATCGCTATGTAAAGCCCTGTCGGATATCGTGCTCACGTCAGGCTCCGGCGGCGAACGCAATATCCTGCGGCGTCCGGAAATTATCGATCTTTGCCATGAAGCATCCCTGGCTTCGACGGTGATCGATCTGCTCGGCGAAGACGCCTTCGCCTACAAAGCCACCCTGCTAGACAAGACGCCGCAAGCCAATTGGAAAGTAACCTGGCATCAGGACCTTTCGATTCCGGTGCGCGGCAATACCCGGCCCGAGAGCTGGAAAGCCTGGTCGGTCAAGGCACAAGTGCTTCATGCCCAGCCGCCCGTCGAACTTCTCGCTCGCACACTGGCGGTGCGCGTGCACCTGGACGAATGCGGTGAACACGCCGGCGCCCTGCGCGTCATTCCCGGTTCTCATACGTCGGGCCGGCTCGCCCCCGCCGCTATCGAACAATGGAAAGCAACTCGGATAGCGGCATCCTGCGGCATCGGCGCCGGCGGCCTGATGTTGATGAAGCCGCTGCTGCTGCACGCATCCTCCGCCAGCGAAAACCCAACGCGTCGCCGTGTGGTGCATCTCGAATTCGCGGCGGAAGAGTTGCCCGAAGGGCTGGACTGGGCGGAGCGGATTCCGGTCCTGGCCTAATGTTTCTTGGGATGGCAGAAACACCCTGCCACATGATCGTTCACCACCCCCACCGCCTGCAGATAGGCATAGATGATGGTGGTGCCGACGAACTTGAAACCGCGCTTCTGCAAATCCTTACTGATCCGGTCCGACAACTCGGTGCGCGCCGGCACCTGCCCCATGCCGGTCCAGCGGTTGACGACCGGCTTGCCGTCGACCCAGCGCCACAACCAGGCATCCAGGCTGCCTTCGGTGCGGCATAGCTCCAGGTAAGCCTGGGCATTGCCGATGGCGGCGGCGATCTTGAGACGGTTGCGGACGATGCCGGCATCGCCCATCAGGCGCTCGCGATCCTTGTCGCCATAGCGCGCGATCTTCTTCGCATCGAATTGGTGGAAGGCGCGGCGGTAGTTCTCGCGCTTGTTGAGGATGGTGCTCCAGCTCAGGCCGGCCTGCGCGCCTTCCAGGATCAGGAACTCGAACAGCACACGATCGTCGTGCTGCGGCCGGCCCCACTCCTCGTCGTGGTAGGCCTGCATCAGCGGCTGCTCGCCGGCCCAGGTGCAGCGCGTCTTCTGTTTCATTGCCACATTCCTTTTTGCATCACGTAGCCCGGGAAGCGCGCAGCGATACCCGGGGACTACCGCGCCGACTGACTACAGCCCCGGCTAACGCTACGCGTTTGCCGTGCTGCGGCGCACTTCAAGCCTTGCCGAAGCGCAGGCGCTGCCCACCCGGCGCCAGCACCTTGCTGCCGTCCCAGGCCAGCTCGCCATTGACCCAGGTGGAAGCGATGCTGGCGGCGAAGGTATGGCCGTCGAACGGCGACCAGCCGCATTTGTACAGCAGGCTCTCCGGCGTCACCACGGTCGGCTTGTTCGGGTCGACCAGCACCAGGTCGGCATAGGCGCCTTCGCGCAGGAAGCCGCGCTCCTGCACGCCGAAACGCTGGGCCGGGGCGTGCATGGCCCGCTGCACCACCGTCTCCAGATCCAGCTCGCCGCGCGCGATCAGCTCGAACAGGGCCAGCAAGGAATGCTGCACCAGCGGCAGGCCGGACGGCGCCTTGAAGTACTTCTGCGCCTTCTCTTCCTTGGTGTGCGGTGCGTGATCGGTGGCGATGATGTCGATGCGGCCCTCGCGCACCGCCGCCACCAGGGCGACACGGTCGCTGGCGCTCTTCACCGCCGGATTGCACTTGAGATAGCTGCCGAGATCGGCATAGCGCGACTCGTCGAAATACAGGTGATGGACGCAGGCTTCCACCGTGATCTGCTTGCCCAGCACCGGCCCGGGCTGGAAGAACTCCAGCTCGCGCGCCGTGGTCAGGTGCAGCACATGCAGCCGCGCGCCGTGGCGCTTCGCCAGGCCTACCGCCAGTTGGGTGGACTTGTAGCAGGCTTCCACCGAGCGGATATGCGGATGCTCGGAGTAAGGCACATCCTCGCCATACTTCGCGCGCGCCTTCTCTTCGTTCAGCTTGATCAGCGGCGTGTCTTCGCAATGCGTCAGCAGGATCGCCGGCGAGCGCGCAAAGATGGCTTCCAAGGTCACCGGGTTATCCACCAGCATATTGCCAGTGGAAGCGCCCATGAAGATCTTCACCGCCGGCGTCTCGCCCGGCTCCAGCCGTGCGATCTCCTCAACGTTGTCGTTGGTGGCGCCGAAATAGAAGCCGTAGTTGGTGTGGGCCCGCCCCTGCGCCATGCGGTACTTGTCGGCCAGCGCAGCACGGGTCACCGTCTGCGGAATGACATTGGGCATGTCCATGACGCTGGTGGTGCCGCCCGCCACTGCCGCCGCCGATTCCGTGCCCAGATCGCCCTTGTGGGTCAGGCCCGGATCGCGGAAGTGCACCTGGTCGTCGACCATGCCCGGCAGCAGGAACCTGCCCTTGGCGTCGAGCACCTTGACGCCGGCCGGCGGGGAAATCCGCGGCGCGATCCTCTCGATGCGCTCGCCCTTGATGAGCAGATCCGCCTCGAAGCGGCGGCCTTCGTTGACTAGTGTGGCATTGGTGATGAGCATGGCTTTACCTTATCCCAGATCGCCCCAAAGGGCCTGCAATGCAGCCAGGGCGGCCACCCCGGCGGTTTCGGTACGTAATACGCGCGGCCCCAGGCCGATGGCGGTAAAGCCGCGATGCACCGCCAGCGCAATTTCCTCGTCGCTGAGGCCGCCTTCAGGCCCCACCAGCAGGGTCGCAGCAGGCGCCGGCGGCAACTGCTTCAATGAGTGATGGCCGCCGGGCGCCAGCACGAAACGCGGCCCCTGGCCGGATGCGGCCAGCCAGGCGTCCAGCTTCTGCACCGGAAAAACGTGCGGCACGGCGGTACGGCCGGACTGCTCGCAGGCGGAGATCATCACGCCGCGCCAGTGCTCCAGCTTCTTCTCCCAGCGCTCGCTGTCCAGCTTGACCACGCTGCGCGCCGACAGCAGCGGGACGATAGCGGCTACGCCCAGCTCCACCGCCTTCTGGATGGTGTAGTCCATGCGCTCGCCCTTGGAGACGCATTGCGCCAGGGTCATGGACAGGCCAGATTCGCGCTCGACCTCGCGGTAGTCTTCCACCCGCACCTGCACCGTACGCCGGTCCACCGCCTCGATCACGGCGACGTATTCGCCGCCGGCACCGTTGAACAAGGTCAGCAGCTCGCCCTGGCGCATGCGCAGCACCTGTCCCACGTGGCGTGCCGCGGCCTCGGGCAGGGCGAAGCGCGCATCCACCGACAGCGGTTCCGCGACATGGATGCGGGTCACGGCGCCGCCCCGGCCGTGCCGGCCGCCGCGGGCGCCAGCTGTTCCAGCGCGGCGGTGCGCGCCTCGGTTTTCAACCGGGCCAGATCCTTTGCCGCGGCGTAGAACTTCACCCAGTCTCCGCCCTGCTGCGCGTAGAGCGCGGCAAAAGCCGGCACCCACTTGTGGTACAGCCCGAAGGGCAGCAGGCGGGCGTTGTTGATCGGCGCATCCATCCACACATCGTAACCCTTGTAGCCCTGCCACTGCGTGTCGCGCAGGCTGCGGTAGTCGGCGCGCAGGCGCTCGATCTCCGCCTGCTTGGCGGTGCGCATCTGCTCCGGCGGCAGGCTGCTGGCATAGACCTTTTCCAGCCGCTCGCGCGCATCCAGCACCAGCTGGGTGAAGGCGTCGCTGCGCTGCACCGCCGTGCTGTCCCCCGCCGGCAGGCCGCGTGCCGTGCGCCACTGGCGCAGGCCCTCCTCCTGCACGAAGGTAGCGTAGGACTCGTTGAAGGCCGTGTCGCTTTTCAGGTACAGCTTCTGGTGCGCCAGCTCGTGGAAGATGGTGCTGTTCAGCGCATCGTCGTCCCAGCGCAGCATGGTGTTGAGGATTGGATCGTCGAACCAGCCCAGGGTGGAATAGGCCGGCACGCCGCCGACATAGGTTTCATAACCCTGGCTTTCCAGCTCCTTCGCCTCCGCCCTGGCGCGAACCTGGTCGAAGTAGCCGCGGTAGCCGACGCAGCCGGCGATGAGGAAGCAGTGCGTCACCGGCTTGAGCGAGAATTCCGGCGTGGCGAACACGTTCCACACCACGTAGGGCCGGCCGACGTCGGCATAGACCGTGTAGCTGCCGTTGCGCGGCAGGTCCAGCTTGTCCGAGGCGAAGGCGCGGGCCTGCTCGGCCAGCTGCAGACGCGCCTTGAGCTGCGGATCAGTGGAGGGATCGGCCACCACCTGCGCAATCGGCTTTCGCGCCGACAGCACGCCGTATTGGCCGCGTGCCAGGTGGGTGAAGTAATCGATCGAGGAACAGCCGCAGACGGTCATCGCCAGCAGCGGCACGATGAGGGCGCGGATCGGGCGGGAATTATGCATCCGGAGTGACTGCGGCTTGAACTTTGCCATTGCGGTGTTACTATGGTAACACCTCATTGCCGGATTCGACACGCGTGCCCACCACTTCCCTGAAATTGCCCGACGACGTCAAGGAATTGGCCGTCGCCGCTGCGCAGCTCCAGGGAGTGAGTCCTCACGCGTTCATGGTTGAAGCCATCCGGTCGGCCGCGACGGCGGCGGAACAAAGGGCCGGATTCGTCGCACAGGCGCGGGCCGCGAGGGCCGAGCTGCTGCGAACCGGCAAAGGGTATATGGCTGACGACGTGCATGCCTACCTTCGCCTGCGCGCGACCGGGAAGGCCGCGCCCAAGCCCAAGGCCAAGGCCAAACCTTGGCGCGGCTGACGTATGCAAAGAACGCGCTGGCCGATCTGGAACGCGTCGCCGATTTTCTCCTTGAAAGCGATCCTGCCGCCGCTCCCGCCACCATCGACCTGATTGCGGAAGCGGTCGAGGTGCTGGCGAACCATCCCCTGATCGGACGGCCGGTTGAAGAGGGCCTGAGGGAACTGGTCGTCTCGCGCGGCCACTCCGGCTACATCGCGCTCTACAGCTACGAAGCCGTAGACGACGCCGTGCTGATCCTGGCCGTACGCCATCAACGCGAAGCCGGATATCCAAGCGATGCCGCCATTGATTGACGCCCCTACGCCGCTTCCACAGTGACCGGCACGCCGTTGAGCGCCGCATTCCCCGATAGCCGATCCAGATAGGTCTCGTCGGTCAGGTCGTTGTTGCTGGCGCCGGCATGCGCCTGCGCCACGCCCATCCGCGTCCCCTCGCGATCATGCCCCCAGCCATGCGGCAGGCTGACTACACCGGGCATCACCTCGTCGCTGGACTCCACCTTCACCACCACCTCGCCGGCACGCGAGCGGATGCGCACCGCGCTGCCGTCCAGCAGGCCGCGCGCGGCCAGATCCTGCGGGTGCATCAGCAATTGATGCCGGGTCGGCCCCTTCACCAGGCGCGCGGAGTTGTGCATCCAGGAGTTGTTGCTGCGCAGGTGGCGGCGGCCGATCAGGCTGAGTGCGCCATCTACCAGTGCTTCCGGCAGCTCCGCGGCGAAGTTCTCCAGCTCCGCCAGCACTTCCGGCGGCGCGCAGCGGATGCGCTTGTCGGCATGCTGCAGGCGCTGCGGCAGGCTCGGCAGCAGCGGCCCCAGGTCGATGCCGCTGGGCTGCTGCTTCAATTTGGCCACGCTCAGGTCCAGCGGATGCTTGCGCATGCCGCCGTAAGGCCCGCTGCGCAGGCCCATGTCGATGATCTGGTCCGGGCGCGGCGAAGCCTGGTGCTTCACCCCCAGCCGCTGCGCGATGCGCGCACCGAGCCCTTCGAAGATTTCCCAGTCATGCAGCGCGCCTTCCGGCTTGTCGAACAGCGGCTCGCTGTAACGCGCGGTATTGCGCACGGCGAAGACGTGGAAGATCAGGTCGTAGTGGTCGTGCTCCAGCGCCGAGGTCGGCGGCAGGATCAGATCGGCATGGCGCGTGGTCTCGTTGAGATAGATGTCCACCGAGACCATGAATTCCAGGCTGTCCAGGGCGCGGTCGAGCTGGGCGCCGTTGGGGGTGGACAGCACCGGGTTGCCGGCACTGGTCAGCAGTGCGCGGATCTGCCCTTCGCCCGGGGTCAGGATTTCCTCGGCCAGCGCCGCCACCGGCAGCTCGCCGGCGAACTCGGGCAGGCCGCGCACGCGGCTCTTCCAGCTGGCGAAGTGGCCGGGCTTGGAGGCCGGCGAATCGATCATGTCCACCGCCGGCTGCGGGAACAGCACCCCGCCCTCGCGGTCGAGATTGCCGGTGACGATGTTGAGCAGCTGGATCAGCCACTGGCTCAGGGTGCCCCAGCGCTGGATCGACACGCCGATGCGGCCATAGGCCGCTGCACACTTCGCCGCAGCGAACTCGCGCGCGATGCGGCGGATGGTGTCCGCCGGGATGCCGCAATGCACCGACAGCGCCTCGACATCGAACGCGCCGATGGCTTGCGCCGCCGCCTCGATACCGTCGGCAAACTGCGCCAGCTTGCCCGGCTGCGCCAGGCCCTCGTCGAAAATCGTCTTGAGCAAGCCAAGCAGGAAGGCGGCATCGGTGCCGGGGCGGATGAAATGGTGCTCATCGGCAACATCCGCCGTCTCGGTGCGGCGCGGGTCGAGCAGCACCATGCGGCCGCCGCGCGCCTGCAGGGCCTTGAGCCGGGCGCGGAAGTCCGGCACCGTCATCAGGCTGCCGTTGGAAGCCATCGGATTGGCGCCGAGCACCAGGAAGTAGTCACTGCGGTCGATGTCGGCGATCGGCAGCAGCAACTGGTGCCCGTACATCCAGAACGCCAGCAATTGGTGCGGCAGCTGGTCGACCGAGGTGGCGGAATAGCGATTGCGTGTCTTCAGCGGCGCCAGGGCGCGTGAGCCATGCGTCATCGAACCGTAGTTGTGGACGTTCGGATTGCCGTAGTACGCGGCGATGCTGGAGGCGCCGTGCGCCTGTGAAATCGCCACCAAGCGCTCTGCCGCAAAATCCAGCGCGGCGTCCCAGCTGATTTCCTCCCAGCCGTCGGCGGTCCGGCGCATGGGTTTGCGCAGCCGGTCCGGGTCCTGATGGATGTCCTTCAGCGCCACCGCCTTGGGGCAGATGTGGCCGCGCGACAACGGATCGGCATCGTCGCCGCGGATCGACAGGATCTCGCGGCCGCGCACGCGGATTTCGAGGCCGCAGATCGCCTCGCACAGGTTGCAGGCGCGGTAATGCAGTCTTTCAACGGCACGCTCTTCGGCGTTCATCGTGGGCTTCCTCGTTGCGGTCATTCGCGGTGGATACCGGAATGGCCTGGATCATCCTACTTTACCGGACCAGCGCTGTGCCGCGGTCCACAGCCGACAACACCTCGGCAAATACTTCGCTGTCCACGTTGCCGCCGCTCAGGGGCAGGCCGACGCGCAGCCCGGCCAGTTCCGCCCGCAGCTTGAGCGCGGCGGCCAGTGCCGCGGCGCCGGAGCCTTCTGCGACATTGTGCGTGTCGCTGAAGCAGGCGCGCATGGCGCCGGCCACCTCGGCCTCGCTGACCTCGACAATGCGGTCCACCTCTTCCCAGATGATCGCCATGGCGCCCGGATCGGGTGTGCGGCAGGCCAGGCCGTCGGCGAGACGGGTGCTGACCGGCGACTCGATGATGCGCCGCTCGGCGAAGGATTGCGCATAAGCCGTGGCTCCGTCCGACACCACGCCGATGATGCGTGCGCGCGAACCGGTGGCGGCGCGCGCTGCCGCCGCGCCGCAGATGTTGGAGCCGAGGCCGATCGGGGCGAATACCACGTCGAGCTGCGGCGCCGCCAGGAACAGCTCCAGCCAGAAGGTGGCCGCGCCGCGCAGCAGATCGCGATGGAAGGACGGTACCCGATGCAAGCCGCGCTGCTGCGCCAACTCGACGGCATGTCCCACCGATTCCTGGAAATCCTGGCCGTGCTCGATCAGCTCGGCGCCGAGGGCGCGCATGGCGGCGTTCTTCTCGCGCGAGTTGCCGTGCGGCACCACCACCGTCGCAGTCAGCCCCACCTTGCGCGCCGCATAGGCCACCGCCTGTCCATGATTGCCGCGCGTCGCCGCGATGACGCCGCGCACCTCCGGCTCGCACCGGCGCAGGGCGTCGAAGTACACCAGCGCGCCGCGCAGCTTGAAGGCGCCGACCGGAAGGTGGTTCTCATGCTTGACCCAGACCTCGGCCCCGATGCGCTCGGCCAGCAGGGGCCAGGCGTATTGCGGCGTCGGCGCCACGCTGCGGTAGATTACCGCCGCCGCGGCCTCGAGTTCGGTTTTATCGGGCAGTAGAAGCATTGCTTATTTGAACAGTCGCGTCAGGGATGACGCGTTCTTGTGCAGGATGCACATCAACTCATCAACCTTTGTCCAGCCACACTTCCAGTCCCTGTGTATTCAGCTCCATGTCGAAGGCAAGCAAATCGCGCGCCTGCTGCTCGGACAGCGGCGCATTCAGCGCACGCAATTCCTGCAAGGCATGCGCCGTAAGAGCCGCCTTGATCCTGGCATGCCGGTCCGGCGCAGCGGCGTGATGCCGCGCCAGGCGCTCGTAGTTGGCAATGCCGCGGCGCAAGTCATGGGCCAGCTTGCGCACATTGCCGACGCGGCCGTAGTGCGTCAGGTAGATGTAGGCCGGATCGAGCGCCAGGAAGCGGTCCAGGGTGCCGTACCAGGCCTCCGGCTCGAACTGCACCGGCGTGGTGGTGGGGAACAGGTACGGCCCTAGCGGGCCGTCCGCCTCGCGGTAGGACAGGCCGAACACATCGCCGCTGAAAATGCCGCGGCTCTCCGCATCCCAGATGGCGTAATGATGGCGCGCATGCCCCGGCGCGTCGAGGAACAGCAGCTCGCGGCCGCTGAAGTCGAGCCTGAAGCCGTCGTCGGCCACGATCATGCGCTGCTCCGGCACCGGCACGATTTCGCCGTACATGGCGGCCATGTTTTCCGCGCCGTACACCGCGGTGGCGCCTTCGATCAGCCTGGACGGATCGATCATGTGGCGCGCGCCGCGCGGGTGGATCACCAGCTTCGCATTGGGCAGCTTGCGCAACAGCTGGCCGGCGCCGCCGGCATGGTCCAGGTGCACGTGCGTCGGCATGACGTAGCTCACCTGCTCCGGCGCGATGCCGCGCTGTTCCAGCACCCGCAGCAGCCCCGGCACCGACAGCGCGGTGCCGCATTCGACGAAAGCGTAGCTGTCGCCCCTGCGCAGCAGGTAGCAGCAGGCCAGGCCGGGCCGCAACAGCTCGCTGTCGATGCAGCTGATGTTGTGCGCGTAGTCGGTGATGCGCGGCAGCTTCAATTCTGCCTCCATTTGAACAGGGCGGCGCCGAGCACCAGGTAGAGCGCGCTCATCGCCGCCAGCGCCAGCAG